>Ga0307475_10000042_pt1 | contig 65153 bp, 59 predicted proteins | sample atmos_gasesECM1C_FD_203317 | JGI IMG/M metagenome (GOLD analysis project Ga0307475, IMG submission 203317) | Hardwood forest soil microbial communities from Morgan-Monroe State Forest, Indiana, United States - atmos_gasesECM1C_515 | ecosystem: Environmental > Terrestrial > Soil > Temperate... | reverse complement strand
GGCCGCCAAACGGTTGTGGCACGGAGGCGCCCGGCACATTGGCGATTTGATTGCGCACGGTGTACTGGCCAAGGTCGCGCAACTGCGTTTCATTCAAACCCTCGCCCTTCAAAGTAATCAAGCAGACCGGCAGGCTGGAAGCATCGAACTTGAGTACCACCGGTGGAAGAGTGCCAGGGGGGAGTCTTCGCAGGTCGGCCAATGCCAGATTCGAGATGGTGCTTAGATCGGCGTCGGGATTGGTGCCCGGCTGGAAGTAAATCTTAATGAGGCTCACACCCGGGAGCGATCGCGACTCGATGTGATCGATGCCGCTGCCCAGCGTGAAGAATCGTTCAAACGGATCGGTGATATCGGTTTCGATCTGTTCCGGCGGCATTCCGGAATAGAAAGTGGCTACGACCACCACCGGGATGTTGATGGGAGGAAACAGATCAACCGGCATGCGCACCAGCGTCACCGTACCGACGATGGCGATCAGCAAACAAGCGACAATGATGAAGAACGGATACTTGATGGAGAAGCCGGACATCAGTTTCCCCCGGTTTCGGCGGCCGAGCTCACTTCTTTCGGCTGAACTTTCTGTCCGCTCCGGAATTGGCTGCGGTTCCCGATGACCACGCGGTCGCCTTCGTGGAGGCCGGTTAAGATTTCGACGCGTTTTTCATCTTCGAGACCGAGGCGAATGTGGCGCTCCTCGACGACGTTTTCCGGGGTCAAGGCCAGGACGGTTGTGTCATCGCCATTGCGCGCCACCGCCTCCAGGGGAACCGTTATCACGTTCTTTTTCTGGGCTAGAGAAAGACGCGTTTCCGCATACATTCCGGGAATGAGGCTGCCGTTACGATTGTCAAAATCGATTTCGGTTTCCATCGTGCGAGTCTGTAAATCCAAGGAGTCCGCGAAGCGGGAGACTTTGCCCGCAATGTCCCGATTTAAGGCTTGCACGTGAACTTTGACGGGATCCCCCAGGTGAATCTGCCCGGCCACGGATTCCGGAATGGGCAGAACCAGACGCAGGACGGAGATTTGGGCGATTTTCACTACCGGAATGGCTTGCGTGCTGGTGGAAGTCCCCGCCGCAACGAGCGCTCCAGTGTCCGCATAACGATTGGTGATAACGCCAGAATAAGGCGCCGTGATGCGCGTGTAGTCTGAAAGCGCGGATATCTGTTTCTGATTGGCCTGCGCCACTTCCAGTTCCTGCTGGGCGGCCGATAACGCCGATTTCGCACTGGCCACCTGGGCCTCCGCTTCGAGGTCTTTAGCTTGCGAGTCATCTAACTCCTGCTGCGCTACCAGGCCTTGGCGTGTCTTAGCGGCATCGCTAAGACGGGAGTACGCCGAATGCATGGCCACGTGAATGGACCTGGCCCGCTCGAGATCCCCTTGCGCGCGCCCGATTTCCTCCGTGGCACGGCGAACTGAGGCATCCGCCCCGGCAAGCTGTGCGGCTAGCTCCGGGACTTCCAAAATCGCTAGGGTTTGACCGGCTTGCACATGGTCGCCGACATCCACGTAAATCTTTTTGATGTAACCGGCCACTTTCGCGTGCACTTCCACGTCTTGAAAAGGCTTGAACTCCCCGGCGATGGTCAGCGTGTTCCCGACGTTGTGGCGCTCGGCGTGGGCCACGGCCGCCACCGTCTCTGCCGAAGGCGCGATCGAATGATTTTGATCATCGGCTTCGGTCGGTCCGCGGGTAGCCCAGCGCCACGCCAAGAGGACCAGCACCAGGAAAACGGCAATTACCGTCAGCAGCTTTTTTTTGGTCATAACCTCATATCCCTGGCAGGCTGCCATCTCCCGCTATTTCGGGCTTGGCGGGATCGAGACACCTGCGGAATTATTAGATGGCCTAAAAGACGACAAAGTGAGTGACGGATTTCATCCGGCTGTGTAAATACTTCAGTTCAATTGAGACAAAAACCGACTAGCGAGCGGGCGGCGGCCGGAACCACAGGCTCGAACCGAAAAACTGCTGCGGAGGAGAGACTACTTGAGGAAAGGCTTTGAAGGCACTAGAGGAGACCTCCGGAAAAGAGACCAGAGGCAGGACAGCGGAAGTCACGTGCGTGGTGAGATTGTCTCGGTCATCCGCGGGGGAGAAGTACTGCAACTCCGAGGCGCCTACCGTAGCTCGATTGCTGGCGGGATGCCGGACATTCAAATCCTTGGTGGCGCTTGGCCCCGCCAGGTAAGGGTTGTAGAGCAGGAAAAGCGCAAGGAAGAAACAAAACCAAGCGTGCCATGGCCTCCGTGCGGAAGCTTCGGAAAATTCTGTAGAGAGGCGCATCGTGGTCTCATTTATAACAATAGTAGGACTGCTTGGAGCGGTCAAGGGGATGCCTGGAGGGAGTTGCGAGATTCCAGGAAAGGGGAGATAGGGACCGGAGCCAGGGGTGCGCCGGTCCCCGGGGTAGGACTGTAGTTGAAGATCAAGCGCGCTCAGTATCGCAAGCGGGCTTCACGTCCGAATGAAGGGCGTGTGAATTCTCAGTGATGGCGGATTCGCCGGCAGAAGACGGACCGCTATGTTGGGTCTGGTCATCTTCGTCGGAGCGAACGGCGAGGCCGCGGCCGTGGCGGACGTCGAGGCCGCGCACCCAGAAGATGATGTCTTCGGCAATGTTGGTGGCGTGATCGGCGATGCGCTCCAGATGGCGGGTGGCAAGAATGAATTGCATGCCCGGGCTCACAAGCGTGGGCTCCGTGGTCATGTGCTGGAGGAGTTGCTCAAAAATGCGGTCGCGGTACTGATCAACGACATCGTCGCTCTCAAGAACCAGCGTGGCCATTTCGACGTTGCGGAAAATGAGCGCTCCCAGACTCTTGCTGACCATGGCGCGCACGGCGGCGGCCATCGGAGCCAACTCTTCAGGAACCTGCGCGCTTTGCATATCGCGAAGGGAGACGACGCGCTCAGCAAGATTCACGGCGAGGTCCCCGATGCGCTCGAGGTCGTTGGTGATTTTCAGAGCCGCAACGATGAGCCGCATTTCATCATCGGAAAACGAGCCGCGGCGTAGCAGTCGGATGGCATGTTCGTCGATCACAATTTCCATTTCGTTGATGCGCGGCTCGAGGAGAAACACTTCGCCGGGGAGGGCGGACGTGCGGGAACTTTCGAGGCTAACAATAGCATCGAGCGCACGGTTCATGGCGCCTTCAACGGTACGCGCCATAGAGACGAGATAGTTCACCAGCGTGTCGTAGAGCACTACTTCTGTAAGTCCGGCAGTGCTGGCCATTGGTCCCCTTCCGGAGCGGAGGGCGGGAAGCGACACTTCCGCTCGTAAGCAAAATGGTGTCTCAGAATTGGTTACAATTTGTTCACAACAATGTGAAAATGCTGAGAACGACGCAACTTAAGTCCAGAAAGGACTTTCGCCGCAGCCTCGCCCTCCCGGAGCTAGTGCGGAGTGCGAACCGAAGCACGCCGGTCGAAAATAGGAACCGTAAAATGGAATTGCGAGCCTTGGCCGACGGCGCTTTCCACCCAAATGCGCCCGCCGTGAGCTTCGACAAGGTGTTTGGCAATGGAGAGCCCCAACCCGGTGCCGCCGACTTCTCGGGAACGCGCAACATCCACGCGGTAAAAGCGCTCGAAGATGCGGGATTGCTCGGCTTGCGGGATGCCAATGCCGGTGTCAGAAACCGTGAAAGTAACCACCGCTCCATTGGCGGAGGCTCCCACCATGATCTGGCCTCCCGCTGGAGTGTACTGCATGGCGTTGTCCAGCAGGTTTTGCAGCACTTCGGCGAGACGGCGGCGGTCCGCGGCGATGTCCGGCACGGGCTGCTGCAGATTCACGGAAACGCGCAAATTTTTCTCAGCCGCGGGCCGCTGCGTCGTTTCGATGCAACTCTCGACAAATTGAGAAACGCTCAAGCGGCGAATTTCCATTTCCAGCCGGTCGGCATCCATTTTTGATAGCTTCAGGAGATCATCGGTAAGCCGCGCGAGGCGCCGCGAATGCTCGAGTATGATTTCGAGGAACCGCAAGCGATTCTGCGGGTCGTCGATGGCACCGGCAAGCAAAGTCTCCGCGAAACCCTGGATGGCCGTGAGCGGCGTCTTGAATTCGTGCGAAACGTTGGCGACGAAATCCCGCCGGACGCGCTCGAGTTTGCGCAGGTCCGTGATGTCATGAAGCACCAGCACGGCGCCGGGCTTCTCTCCTCCGCGCACCGCCGTGGCCGTAGCCGCGAAAAACCGCTGGCGCACGGTGCCGGTCACGATTTCTGCGTGCACCGCGGATTCGCCGCTTAGCACGCTGCGCACCGCCTCAATCAATTCCGTCTGCCTGACGGATTCGACGAGAGCCGAGCCGATCTTTGGCGGCACGTCCAGGTTAAGAATCTCGGCGAAGCCCTGGTTCGAGAAAACCAGGCGGTTCGTCGCGTCCACCACGGCTACGCCTTCCACCATGCTGCCCAGAATCGCCGCCGAGAGGTTGCGCTCATCCCGCAGGCTGCGGATGGTGAGGTCCAGGCGCGCCGCCGATTCACTCAGCGACACCGCCAGTTTGTCGAGCGCGTCACCGCCAGGGTCGGCGACGAGCGGACGGAAATCACCTTGGGCCACGCGGCGCGAAAACACCTGCAGACGGTCCACGCGGTCCGCAAAACTCCGCGAAACGAGCAGCGAAGCAGCGCCTGAAATCAGCAAGATGACAAAAGAGGACAGCCACAGGCTGTGGCGGAAAGAACCGAGGACTTCATCCACGGTGGCGACCGGGAGGGCAAAACGCAAGACGGCGGGCTCGCCAGAGGGCCGGTCTTGCCGCACGGCATAATACAGCAAATCTCGATTGACCGTCACACTGTGGCGAATGGACTGGCCCACGCCTTGGGCGAAAGCATCGCGGATTTCCGGGCGGCTGGCGTGATTTTCCATCGTCGAGGTGTCGGATTGCGAGTCCGCCAGCACCTGTCCCTCAGCAGTGATGACGGTCACGCGGACGCCGCTGGCGGCGATTTTCTGGACCCATTCAGCGAGCGCCGCGCGGTCGACACTGCCTGAACTTCCGGCGAGAGAGGCCGCCGGTGGTGGACTTCGAAGCGCGATGCGCGCAACAGAAGTTAGCTGCTCGAAACCGGCGCGCTCGTAATTACGGCGTAGAGCCCGTTCGGCATAGAAATCGACGGGGACCAGGACCGCGATCAGCAGCGCGAAAAAGGCAAGACCGAGTTTCCAGAAAAGATTAAGCCGCACGGGTTTCAAACAAATACCCCGCGCCCCGGACGGTTTTCAAGTACAAAGGGTTCTCCGGATCGCCTTCTATCTTTTCACGCAAGCGCCGGACGTATACGTCCACACTGCGCGGGGTAACAAAACGATCCGTTCCCCACACCGCGTCGAGCAATTGATCCCTGGTAAAGACGCGGTTGGGGCGCGAAGCAAGGTAGTAGAGCAGCCGGAATTCGAGCGTGCTGAGCGGTACGGGCTTGCCGGAATAGCTCACGCGATAGGACGCCGGATCAATCGCCAGCTTGCCGATCTCAATGGTGCGCGGCGCGTCGGCGGGCGGCTCGGCACGGCGGAGCAGGGCCTTGACGCGCGCCAGCAATTCGCGCGGGCTGAAGGGCTTGGTCACGTAATCGTCGGCGCCCATCTCTAGGCCGACGACGCGGTCGGCTTCTTCGCCGCGCGCCGTGAGCATCAAAATGGGCAAACGATTCAGCGCATCATCCCTGCGAATCTCCCGGCAGATTTCCAGTCCGGAAAGCTTCGGAAGCATGAGATCGAGAAGCAACAGATCGGGTGGCGTTTTTTTCAGCGTGCTCAAGCCGGTGCTGCCATCTTGGGCAGAACTGACCTGAAAGCCTTCGTTGGCGAGGTTGTAGCGGACCAGTTCGACGATATCGCGATCGTCTTCGATGATAAGGATGCGTTTCATGCAAGTTGTGCGTACCGCACGCCGGCTTGGCGGCAGTGTACCGTAGGACGGCGAGTTGCGGTAGGCATTCGGAAGTTTTTGATCACTCGGGATTTGACGTAACACGTCTGATTGTCGCAGGCGCATGGTCTAGCATGATAACGCAGGGCTTACAGCAATGTGAATGGTGTGTAAAAGCCGAAAAAGGCTTATTCGCCGCTGGCAGTTGTGAAAGCCAGGGCCATGAGCGCCTTTTGCTCCATCTCGTGGGCCTTGGCTGAACCAGTCGCCGGGCTGGCGCTGGCAGAACGCTTGACCGAGCGGAAGTTGCGCCCCCTGGCTTTGGCGATGCGTTCAAACCGCGGCAAGATATAACCGGCCGCCCCCATATTGCCCGGTTCTTCCTGGACCCAGACAATCTCGCGCGCGTTGGGATGCTCGTCGATAGCGGCGGCAATTTCCGTACGCGGCAACGGGTAGAGCTGGTCGAGAAAGAAAATGGCGGTATTCGCGTCTTTGCGGCGGCGGCGTTCGGCGCGCAACTCGTGGCCGACTTTCCCGCTGGCGATCAGGATACGCTTGGCGTTCTCGACTTCGCGGTCGGGAACCAGTGGTAGGAAACGCGGTTTCGTGAATTCCTCGATGCTGGAGCTGGCGTCCGGATGGCGCAACATGCTCTTGGGGGTGAAGACGATCAGCGGCTTACGCCACTGGCGGCGTACTTGGCGGCGCAGCATGTGAAAATATTGCGCCGCGGTCGAGGGCTGGCAAATCTGCATGTTGTCTTCGGCGGCCAGCTGCATGAAGCGCTCCATGCGCGCGCTGGAATGCTCGGGTCCCTGGCCCTCGTAACCGTGCGGCAGCAGCATCACGATTCCGGCCGGCAAATTCCATTTGTCCTCGCCCGCGCTGATGAACTGGTCGATGATGACCTGCGCACCGTTGGCAAAATCCCCAAATTGCGCTTCCCACAAAACCAGCGCCTCGGGATAGTCGCGGCTAAAGCCGTACTCGAAACCGAGGCAGCCCGCCTCGGAGAGCGAGGAGTTATAGATTTCCGAGAAAGCTTGATGGGGAGAAAGATGCGAGAGCGGAAGGTAATCGTGCTCCGTGACCGTATCGACGAGCACCGCGTGGCGCTGGTTGAAGGTGCCGCGCTCGGAATCCTGTCCGGTGAGGCGGACGGGATGGCCCTCCAAAACAATAGAAGCAAAAGCCAGCGCTTCCGCGAATCCGTAGTCCACGGCGCGCTTTCCGCGGCCCATCTCGACGCGTTGCTCGAGCAGTTTCGCGATCTTCGGATGAAGATGAAAGCCGTCCGGCACGCGCACCAATCCGGTGGTGAGTTCCTCGAGCTTCTCGCGGGTCAAGCCGGTGTCCACTTCATATTCTGGCTGGTAGCGGCCGTGCTTATACGGCGCCCAATAGTCCGGCAGCTTTCGAAGATGAGGTATCTTTTTCAGCGCCCGCGCTTTGCTCTGCTCTTCTTCATATTCTTTGCGGATGGCCTCGGACACCTGCGTCGCGTCAATGCCGGTGCGTTCCGCGTAAATCTTCCAGAGTGGCGCGTGATTCTTGATGCGTTCATAGAGCAGCGGCTGCGTAATGGTTGGATCGTCCACTTCACTGTGCCCGTGTCGGCGGTAGCCGATGAGGTCCACCACCACGTCGCTGCCGAAGGTGGCGCGATATTCCGTGGCCAGTTTGCCGACGCGCACGACGGCGTCGGGGTCTTCCGCGTTGACGTGGAAGATGGGCACGGACTGACGCTTGGCGATATCTGAGGCAAAGCGCGCCGAATGTTCCTCGGTGGGTCGTGTCGTAAAGCCGATGAGGTTGTTCACGATGATGTGAATGGTGCCGCCAACGGTGTAGGCGCGCAGGTCCGCGAAGTTGAGCGTCTCCGCCCAGATGCCTTGCCCCGCGAACGCCGCGTCGCCGTGCATAACAATGGGAACAACCTTGTTTTGTATTTCCCGAGAACGGACCACGTAGGGCCCGCGCAAGCCGTAGCGAGTCTGCTTCGCGCGCGCGCGTCCGACCGCCACCGGATCGACCGCTTCCAAGTGGCTCGGATTCGAAACCAGGTGGATGCCGATTTCCTTGCCGCTGGTAGTGACATACGTGCCGGTAGCGCCGACGTGATATTTCACGTCGCCCGCGCCTAGGACGCTGCGTGGATCGACGTCTTCAAAGCCCGCGACTACCTCGTGAGGCACCTTCGAAGCCGCGTGAACCATTACGTTCAGTCGGCCGCGGTGGCTCATGGCCATGATCGAGGATTCCGCGCCATGCTCGCCGGCTTCGTCGAGAATCGCATCGAGCAGCGGAATCAGCGCGGTGACGCCTTCGAGCGAGAAGCGCTTGGTGCCCAGGTAACGTGCTTGCAAAACTTGTTCGAAAAGATCGGCGCGAATCAGGCGCTCGAGGATTTTATGCTGAGCGACTTGGCCTGCGGGAGCTTCCAGGCGCTCGGCGATCCAACGGCGGCGGTCCGCTTCCGGCAAGTGCATGAAGTCCGCGCCAATCGTGTGGCAATAGATGCCGCGGGCTTGGTCAGCCGTTTCGCCGGTTAGCGCATCCAGGTCGGGGCACTTCAGCGGTTCCAGCAAGCCCAGGGGATCGAGCGTGGCTTCGAGATAGCCCCAGCGCCGGAAAGCGTCGAAGATGCGCTCACGCTCTTCGTGGCTGGCTGGTTTCCCTAGGCTGCCCGCCGCAGTACTCTTGGCTGCCTTCGCCATTCTTGCGGGACGCTGTTCTTCCAATGTTGTACGGTGGGCCATAAATCGCGCTCTTTGAACCTACTATTTTGCCACAGAAGCTCCCGGGTTGCTCAGAGGTGTGCGGCGCGGTTTTCTCATACTTGAACTTTAGATGCGCGTTGGGAGCACGGATTTACATGGCTTCTCTGTAACCGCAGAAGGGGCTGTCGGGCCGGGCGGGCACCCTACAAGGAGCGCACCAGTGTTTCGAGTCGGCGGGAGATTTCATCGGGTGGCATGCTCGGTGGAAATCTAACCGGTACGCCGATGCGGACGGTGATTTCGCCAAGGTGAGCGAGGCGACGATGTTCGCGTTTCATCTGCCAGACGCCGTCGAGACGCATGGGAACGATGGGGATGCCAAGATTTTCTGCCAGCAAGCCGACGCCGCCTTGAAAAGGCGCCAAGCGGCCGTCTTCGGAGTTGTTCACTTGGCCTTCGGGAAAAACCAGCACGCTGTAGCCGCGGTCAACCGATTCGCCGGCAAAGCGGAAACTTTCGCGGAAACCCGAAAGCTGCGGCAGCGGAAAAACGTTGAAGAGCAAAGTGGCCAGCCCGTAGCCAAGTTGATAAGCCCAGCGCCGCGCGAAGAACCACTTTCGCGGCGGATTACGCATCTCTTCTAACGTCTCGCCACCCATGGCCGTGGCGAGACGATGCCGGAATCGCCACGGTAGCGCCGCCAGAATCAGCCCAATGTCGGCGCGCCGCGTGATGTGGTTTGAGACGAGGAGGACTGGCCCACGCAAAGCGCGAAGATTCTCGCGGCCGACGATCTGCGGATGGCCAAGGATCTGCGTGGCGGGCCATGCCAGGGCGTAGTAGACCGCGAGCCGCAGCCAGCGAGCGGGTCCGCGTTGCGTCCAGCGCGGATAAGTGTACTCGGAGCGGCGCGCGGCCGGTTGTGCGAGGACCCGCTCGACGTCGGCAACGGTCTGGGCATTGGCGAAATCCGTTTCGTTCAGTTCCACGTGAAACTTTTCTTCCAGGGCGCTCAACAGTTCTACCCGATCGAGGGAAGAAAGGTTTAGCGGCTCTGCAAGGTGCCGGCCTGCTCGTGCGTCTCGTCGTTCGGAATTGCCGAAGTTCTTCAGTAGCTGCTCAATGGTGCCGCTTGGCGACGAGGGCGGACGGAAGTCCGCCCCTCCAGGCTCGGGGCCGCCAACTCGCCCGCTATGGAGGATTTCGGCGGCGCGCGCGGCGATCACCGAAAGGCGCGGCTTGCCGGTAGGTGTGCGCGGGAAATCAAGGTCGGGCCAGACCAGCCACGTTCGCACCCGCTGGTATTCAGCAAGCGAAGCGTTAGCTCCGGCAATCGCGGCCCGCGCGGCGGAGTCGCGAGCATTGTTCAAAAGCAGCGTCGCGCAAGGTTCGGCATTCCCCCCGCGACGCCAGGGAATCACCACACAATCGCGCAAGCCGGGCTGTTTGCGAAGTGCCGCTTCAATATCTTCCGGGTAAATGTTCAGGCCGGCGGGCGTGACGATCACATTTTTCTTGCGCCCGCGGAAGCGCAAGTTGCCTTGGGCATCGAGTTCGCCGAGGTCGCCGGTGCGCAGCCAGCCTTGCTGATCCGCGGGGCAAACACGTCCCTGCTCCCAATAGCCGCTGGAGACATTTTCGCCGCGCACAAGAATTTCCCCGTCTTCGGCAAGCTGGCATTCGCGCCCCGGGAGAATTTTGCCCACGGAGCCCTCCGTCGCGCGAAACGGATGATTCAGGCTGATCAGAGAAGCCGTCTCCGTCAGTCCGTAGCCTTGCACCACGGCGTAACCCACGCGCTTGAAAAAATCTTCGGTTCCCTTCGAAAGCGCCGCTCCACCGGAAATAAATGCCCAAAACTTCCAGCCAAATCGCCGATGGATTCGGCGAAACATCCAGGCGCGATGAAGAAATCTCCTGCCTTTTGCCCTTTCCAGAGTGCGCCGCAGCCACTCAGCCTGGCCCTGGCCTTCGCATTCCCTGGCGATTCCCGATTGCAGGAGGTCCAAAATGCGCGGCACAGCGATAAGCGCGGTGGCGCGTTGCTGCTTGGCGGTGCGCATGATTTCCGCGGGATTACTGGACAGTTCGAAGACCACCGCGGCCCCCAGCAAAGGCGGAACGAACAGCGCCATGAATTGCCCGAAAACGTGGCTCAAAGGAACCAACGTGACGAAGCGCAACGGGTGGAACCAGCGTTCGTATTGGCGATACCCATCGATGCCTTGCTCGAGCGGTTCGAGGTTCGCCAGAAAATTGCCGTGCGTGAGCACCACACCACGTGGCTCCGCCGTCGTGCCCGAAGTGTAAAGAATTTCCGCGATCGTGCTGCGCGTGGATTCCTCTCCGGGATCCCGTCCGGCGTCGGACGCCGACACCGGACCGCTCGCGACATTCCTAAGATCAATGATCATCGAGGGGGGAGCGCCAGGTAGGTCCGCTTGCTGACGGTCCCGCAGAATGAGCTTCACCCCAGCATCCTTAATCACGCGTTCGACGAATTCGGGAGTTGCCGCAACGTCCATGGGGACAACCACGCCCCCGCGCAGTAGAATCCCCCAGAAACACGTAACCCACTCGGCGGAATTGGCCCCCCAGAGAAGGACGCGATCACCGGGGACGGCTCCGCGCCCGGCCAGCGCTTGACCCCATGACCGTGCCTTGGCATGCAGCTCTTGATACGTCAGCTTTTCCCGGCGGTAACCGCTTGTTTGGACGACAGCCACGTCACTGCCGAATCGCGCGAAATCCGCGAAAAGACTCAAAAGATTCTTTCGGGGCATAAGTGCCTTAGTTTCTTGGCCTCGTATACGGCTCGATTCTACCGCGGAAGCGGTGGCCAAGCCCTCCTCCCCGGCCGAGCGGGTCTCGTTGCGCTGCACGAAGCATTCCATAGGAAAGGGCACTTACAGTGCCACCAAGGAACAGCCCCGGGCATCTCTAGTAAAAGCAGCTAAGCGATTTTCCGGTGTTCTCGGTTACAATAGTGGCTTGTGGTTTCCGTCATACCGGGAAACCCGGGGGCGGGGTAGACCCCCTACTCATTTCTGGAGCTAGACAGGAAAATGCCCGTACCCGTTTCACAGATGTGGACGGTGGCAACCTACGTCCTCAAGCAAAAGCTGAAAGGGCGTAAGCGTTACCCGTTCGTCTTAATGCTGGAGCCGCTCTTCCGCTGTAACTTGGCTTGCGCGGGTTGCGGTAAAATTCAATATCCCGCGCACATTTTGAAGACGGACTTGAGCCCGGAAGAATGTTTCAAGGCCGTGGATGAGTGCGGCACGCCCATGGTTTCCATCCCCGGCGGCGAGCCGCTAATGCACCCGGAGATCGACAAGATCGTCGAGGGACTGGTCGCGCGCAAGAAATACATCTACCTCTGCACCAATGCGCTCCTGCTAAAAGAAAAACTTCATCTCTTCAAGCCCAGCAAATACCTGACGTTTTCCGTCCACGTAGACGGACAAAAAGAGCATCACGATTTTTCCGTTTGCCGCGAAGGGGGCTACGAACTGGCCATTGCCGGCATCCGCGAAGCGGTGAAACAAGGCTTCCGCGTAACAACCAACACGACCTTGTTCGACGGCGCCGATCCCAAGAGTGTCCGCGCATTTTTTGACGAAATGATGGAGTTGGGCGTCGAAGGCATGATGCTTTCGCCCGGCTATTCCTACGACAAAGCGCCCGACCAAAAGCACTTCCTCGGTCGCGCTCGCACGCGCCGCTTGTTCCGCGCCATTTTGTCCAATCGCAAGAAGAGCTGGCGGTTCAACCAATCCAAGCTGTTCCTGGAATTTCTGATGGGCAAGCGCACCTATGCCTGCACACCTTGGGGCATGCCCACTTACAACGTCTTCGGCTGGCAGAAACCCTGCTACTTGCTGCAAGACGGCTACGTGGATACGTTCGAGGAGCTGCTCGACTCCACCGAGTGGCAGCATTACGGCACCGAATCCGGCAATCCCAAGTGTGCTAACTGCATGGTGCATAGCGGTTATGAAGCTTCTGCCGTGGATCATACTTTCAGCGGCTTCGGCGGCCTTTGGGCGACCATAAAAGCCGAATTGTCCGTCAAGTACGATGATCCTGATGCGCTCGCGATGTTGAACGAACCGGCGAAACCTGTACACTCCTACAACCCGCTCGTGCAGATCCAGCCCGACAAGAACCAGCTTGAGGAGACGCGCGCTTGAGCGGTCCCCGCCATGCCGACCGGCCCGGCCACGTGGCTCTTTTTACGAGCGCCAGTACAACCGAAAATTCTCCGTTGCATCCCGACTCCCTCGAAGTAGTTCCGGGCACGATTCACGAAAGCGTGGAAGGCTGGGTTCCCGCTCTGGCCACCGAAGAAGAATTGCGCACGGCTCTGGAAAAGGCATTTGATTATCGCGGAGATGTGACCCTCACGCTCAAAGATAATTCGAAAATCGAAGGCTATTTGTTCGACCGGGTAAGCGGTCCATCCCTTTCGACCAGTTTCGTCCGTGTTCTTCCCAAAGATTCCGCCCAAAAATTGAAGATTGCCTATGCCGATATAGCGGCACTAGCCTTCACTGGGCGGGACACCGCTGCCGGAAAGAGCTGGGAGGCCTGGGTTGGCAAGTTTTGGGAGAAAAAAGCCTCTGGCGAAGGACATTTAAGCCTTCAGCCCGAAACTCTAGAGTAAGTACTCCCAGTCAGGAGCGGCCAGCCGCTTACCGTTTTACAGATCATGTAACATGTTTGTTTTCTTATAGTTAGATCACTAAAACAACCCTTCTGCCACTTTCCGAGAACCGTGGACAGATAGGCGTTGTTGTGGTACTATAGTTCTAGCGTTTGGTGCTCTTGAGATGCTTTTTGGTCGTTCGGGGCTCTCGGTAAAGACCACCTCTTCTGTCACCAGGAAACGCATCAGAAGACGCAACGCAAGTCCCACGTCGTCAATTTCGGCCCGGCCGGGATTGTGCTTGTGAGGCTAGAGAAGTGAAGGAACAGGGAACAGTGAAGCGGTTTAATGCTTCAAAAGGCTTTGGATTCATCCGGCGCCAAACGTTTTTCGCGCGCTTCTCGGCCATCGCGATGGACGGCTGTAAGACTCTCAACGAAGGGCAAGCCGTCGAGTTTGAGGTAAAAAAGGGCCCCAAGGGTCTGCCGGCTGAGAACGTTACGGGCGTCTAGCCTTGGGCTTGGCGATCGGCGCCTCCGACCGGTTCGGAGGTTTCTTCTGGAGAAGAGATTCGAATCGAGATCATAAGCAAGAGCGGAGAAGGAGGACGTTGTGCAAGTGATGCAGGAAGGTCAGACGATCAAGCATGAAATGTACGGACTGGGTATCGTGACCGCTTCCGACCAGGAACGCACCGCCGTGGATTTTGACGATCATGGGCCTAAGCTGTTCGTAACAAGTATCATGACGGCCGAACTGATCGGCGAAGCGCCCGCGACTCCGCCCAAGACCAAACGCCGTCGCAAAGCCTCCACGGCAGCTAAAGCCGCCAAGAAAGCCGCCGCGGCAACCGCGGCAGCCAGCCGCGCGTAAGTTTCCTTAATGCCATTTCCACACCCCCGCCTATAGTCCGAGAGGAGTGTATGCGCTGGCATTTCTCACCGGCATCCCGCCCGGTTGTGATAAGTTCTGAACTATGAAGCGTCTTCCCCTCTTTCTTGGAATCATTCTGCTGGTGTTGGGCGTGATGGGACTCGCCCATCCCAGTTTCAACTATCACCAACAAGAAGAAGTCGCCAAAGTCGGCCCTTTCAAAGCCACCGTGGATGAACAGAAAACCGCCGAAGTCCCGCCGGCGGTCTCCATAACTTTGCTGGTTGTCGGCATCGTCCTTATCGTGTACGGCTCTCGAACGAAATAGTACCGCTCGTCGACAATTCCCGATTGGTACCCAATTAGATATCTACCCGGGAATTTAATGCTTACCGCTAGGCCTCGCAGTTTCTCCATGTGCATTGACTTCCTTTCCGCCGAAGCCTAAACAAGGAACATACAAGGCTCATCCCAGGGGATTCTGCTGTAAGACGGGGAGCGAAATGAAAATAGCTTGGCCAAAGTTTGTCTCTGGGGTTGGTGTGCTTCTTGCGTGTCTGGCCGTTGCTCCTTCGCCACTGCCAGCGCAAAACACCGCGGGAGTAACCGAAAACGAAATCCTTATCGGCTCGTGCTCGGCTTTGGAGGGTCCCTCGCATTTCCTGGGCACGGAGACAGTCACGGGAGCAAAGGCCTATTTCTCCATGACCAACGAGGCCGGTGGCGTCGATGGACGAAAACTAAAACTCCTCGCCTATGACGACAGCTACGATCCGGCAAAGACGGAAGCGTGTTTCAACCATTTAATGGAGCAAAAAGTTTTTGCCCTGGGTTTCTTCGTAGGCACTCCCACCGCCGTGAAGTACGTTCCCCTGGCCGAAAGTAACAAGATTCCGCTGGTTGGACTTTTCACCGGGGCGCAGACGCTTTATGCGCCGCTGCGGCATTGGGTCGTGAACGTGCGCGCCTCTTACTTCGATGAAACGCGCGAACAAATCGACGGCCTATGGGGTACGCTCGGCTACAAGAAAATCGGCGTGATTTATCCCGAGGATGCCTTTGGCGCGGCGGTGCTCGATGGCGTGAAAGCGGCGCTGAAAGCCCATGGCAGCGAGCCGGTCGCCGTCGGCTCGTACCAACGGCAGACGGCGCAAGTGGGCGGAGCCATCGACACGGTAAAAGCCGCGAATCCAGAAGCGGTCGTCGTGGTGGGTCCCTCCAATACCGTCGCGCCCATCTTGAAGCAGTCCCACGCCAAGGGGTGGAACCCGCTTTTTCTGACGGTCTCGTTCGTCGGCACCGATGAGCTGATAGCGGAAGCGGGCCCGGATGCCGACGGCACGGTGATCACTCAGGTCGTGCCGCCGTACTATCTGACGGATTACAAGACGGTCGCTCTCTTTCGCCGTGAGCTGACAAAATATTTCCCCTCCGCACAGCCGAACTTCGTAAGCCTGGAAGGATTCGTCGATGCCATGGTCCTGGTGGAAGGGCTTAAACGCGCCGGAAAAGATTTAACCCGCGAAGGCCTGATTCGTGGCATCGAATCGATCCACGATTTTGACATCGGCCTCGGCCCGCAGCTCAAATTGGATTACGGCCCAAAAGATCACAAAGGCTTTGACCGCGTCCTGCCCACGGTGATTCGCGGCGGCCGTGCCGTCCCTTTCACCGATTGGTCCACGGCCGCGCCAAAATAGTCTATCCGTGGGGCGTAAAACCCCGCCCTTATCGTGTGCCGGATTCGGGCCAGCTTGGCACGATGAATGTAAGTGCTACATTCGGGCTGCGGCGCACGGAACTGCCGATTACGGCATGGCCTCAGTTGGTGGAGACGTGGCTGGGGACGATCGGAATGATTCCGAACTGATTCGGATTGGAAGCGCAAAAACTAGGCCATCTGATCGCCATCTCCCAGTCAGAATCGCCCACTACTTCGCCGCGGATTCGGCCTGGTCAAAGGCGTGGTAGGAAGAGCGCACCAGTGGGCCGGCTTCTACGTGTTTGAAGCCCATGGCTTCGCCAAGCATCTTGTACTCGGCGAACTCGTCGGGATGGACGTAGCGAACGATGGGCAGATGTTCCCTAGTGGGCTGCAGATACTGCCCCAAGGTGAGAATATCCGTGCCCTGCGCCGCCAAGTCCTGCATGGTCGCGAGGACTTCATCCTTTTCTTCGCCGAGGCCGAGCATTAGTCCTGTCTTGGTCGGAACCTCCGGATGCGCTTCCTTGGAACGCCGCAGCAACTCGAGCGACCGTTCATACACTGCGCCCTTGCGGACCTGCCGGTACAAGCGCGGCACTGTCTCCGTATTGTGGTTCAGAATATCCGGCCGCACGGCAAGCACGACGTCCAGCGCGTTCCAGTCCCCGCGAAAGTCCGGTATGAGCACTTCCACTTTGCAGCCAGGCACACGCCGGCGAATCTCTTCGATGGTGCGCGCAAAAATGTGCGCGCCGCCATCCGGCTGGTCGTCGCGGTTCACGGAAGTCACCACCGCGTACCGCAAGCCCATCTTGGCCACCGCTTCCGCCACACGAAACGGCTCGCCTTCATCTGGCGGGCCCACCGGCTTGCCAGAAGGAACCGCGCAAAACCCGCAAGCGCGCGTGCAGATGTCCCCCAGAATCATGAAGGTAGCGGTACCGTGCTCCCAGCACTCGCCCATGTTCGGGCACCGCGCGCTCTCGCAGACCGTGTGCAGGCCCAGCGTACGCATGGTGCGCTTCAAGTCTTGGTAGCGTTCTCCGCCAAAAAACTTCACCCGCAGCCAATCCGGTCGCGGATGCGCGTCCGGCGCGGGCACGGGCATCCCCGGCACATTCGAGATGATGTTAAAGGGTGTTGCCATCAGCGGTGCTCAATTCATTGATTTTACGCTCATACAGAGGACCGCACAAATCGCCAGACTCCGAGGCGAGGCACGGGCCAGGGACTCCTCAGGGCGGTCAAAGCCTTACGCGCCACTACGCCTGGTCTTCGCGTCGACCAGCGCAAGGAACCTTTTCCAGTATCCGCAGTATTCACTCTTTAGAAGGGCAACAACAGCCGTTTAGGACCATAATTCGGCGATGACTTTGGCCCCCGACGAGGATCTGATGCTTCAAGTGCGCGATGGCGCGGGCGAAACGCTAGGCGTGTTGTTTGATCGCTACCAAGCGCCGCTCTTCAATTTCTATGCGAAGCTGACGGGCAACCGCACGTTAAGCGAGGACCTGGTCCAGGAAGTGTTCCTCCGCATCCTGAAATACCGCCAGAGCTACCGCCCCGGAACGCCTTTCCGCGCCTGGATTTACCAGATTGCGCGCAACGCCCGCTTCGATCACTTTCGCAAGTCTCCGCGCGAGATGACTTTCGAGCCAGAAATGCTGCCCCCGGTTATTCCAACGGATTCGGCCGAAGAGCAGCAGGAACTGGAACTGTTGCAGCGCGCGCTCCAGCAGTTGCCGGAGGAAAAGAGAGAAATCCTGGTTCTTTGCCGGTTTCAGGAACTGAAGTACGAGGAAATTGCCGCCCTTCTCGGGTGCGAACTCAACACCGTAAAAACGCGCATCCATCGTGCCTTAGAAGAATTGCGGAAGAACTTTCATCAACTAGCGAAGGGCACGGTGCTGAAAAAAGCCCAAGCAGCGGGAAATATCCCTCCCCGAGGAGGTCGCCATGAAGTGTGAACACATCGCGGAACTCTTGCCAGACTACCTCGAAGGGCGCTTAAGTGCCGACCAGCACCACAACGTCGAAGCCCACCTAGAACAGTGCGCGGACTGTTCGGAAGAAGTGGTCATTTGGAGAAAACTGTCGCTTCTGCCTGTGGACCAGCCAGGCCCGGAGTCGCGCGCGCGTTTTGAAGCCATGTTCGAGGCGTACCAGGCAGGTCGTTCGAATCCGCCTGCGGATGACTCGCATCAGGGAAAACGCGCCTCCACCTGGAACTGGAACGTGTTCCATTGGCTGCGCTCACCGCTGGGAGCGATGGCGTGGAGCGTGACGCTGGTCGCCATCGGCGTTTTCGCGGGCCTTCGCGTGGCTGGTCCTAAGCCTCCTTCCCCAGACTTGGCAGCTATGCAATCTGAACTGACCAGCATGAAGCAATTGGTTGTGCTTTCCATGCTGCAGCAACAATCGGCCAGCGCGCGGCTCGAGGGTGTCACCTGGAGCACCCGCGAACAGCAACTTGATCCACAGGTGCTTTCGGCTCTCCTGCACACTTTGCGTTACGACCAAAGCGTGGATGTGCGCCTGGCGGCGCTCGATGCTCTCAGCCGTCACAGCCGGCAGCCGCAAGTGCACAAGGGAGTTTTGGACTCTTTGCAGCAAGAGCAATCGCCACTCGTTCAGGTGGCTCTGATCGATCTAATGCTCGAATGGCGAGACCGCGACGCCGCGCATCGGCTCCAGGAGTTGGAGCAGACACCGAACTTGAACCCCACCGTACGGCAACGCGTCGAGTGGGCCAAAAGCAAACTGAATTGAGGAGGGGGCCATGCGAAACTCGCGTTTTTTTACAGTGTTGATAGTCGGCTGTCTGCTTCCCATTTCCTTGTCCGCCCAGTCCGTGACCCTAAAAGTCCCGCAGCCGGTAATAAAAGTCGCCCCACCTCTTCCCTTGGAGCTTCCTATTCCGTTCGTATCCCCAATGACTCTCGAGGAGTCCGATCGCGACCTGCCAGTGCACGAGCAGGAGACCATCCAGAAGTCGTTTTCGATGGCCGGCCTCGCGCATAAGTCCCTGGAAATTGACAACGTCTGGGGTTCCATCGAAGTCGTGGGCACAAATTCCGACCAGGCGCAACTCATGGTCAAAAAGTCTGTCCGGGCGGAATCCCGGGAAAGGCTCGAACAGGCTCACAAGGAAGTCACCCTGGACATCACCGAGCAAGCAGGCTCCCTGAAGCTCTACGTCAACGGTCCTTTCCGCTGCCATTGCGACGATGGATGTGGCCGCCGCGAGTTCGAGGGTTATATCGTCAAGATGGATTTTCAGCTGCAAGTTCCCCGCGACATCGATATCAAGCTCAAGACCGTGAATGAAGGCCACGTTTTAGTAGGCGACATCAATGGGAATTTCCTAGTGCGCAACGTCAATGGCGACGTCGAGATGGACAACGTCGCGGGCTCGGGAACAGTGCACACGGTGAATGGCCCCGTCAAGGTTTCCTTCCGCGGGAATCCCCACGAAAATTCCGATTTTCGGACGGTAAACGGCCCGGTGGAGCTGCGTTTCGCGAAAAGCTTGTCGGCGGATTTTCGCTTCAAGACCTTCAACGGCAGCATCTACAGCGATTTTCCCGTCACTGCTTTGCCGGTGCGCGCTGTTCAGGAAGAGCATCATGGCGCGAAGGTGGTTTTTCACGCCGACCGCTACACGGGAGTCCGTGTGAATTCCGGCGGGCCGGAGATCAAGGTGGAAACTCTAAATGGAGAGATACGTATTCTTGAAAATCATGAATAACCAAACGCAGCGTTTTCCATCCCTCGTTGTCGTTGTCGTACTTCTCTCGGTCGCGTTTGTCGCCGCGCCCTACGGACAGACGCAAACGCCATCTGGCGTGGATCGCGTCTCCGTGAATTTGAGCGATCCGGCGCGGCCGGCGTTGGTGAAAGCGAGCTTGATCAACGGCGGAATCACCGTCAAGGGATATGACGGCAAGGAAGTTGTCGTCGAGGCTCGCGCGCGCAACGGCGAATCAGCGCGCGCGGATTCCAGCATGAAGCGCATCGTCGTTTCCTCCACCGGACTTTCCGTGGAAGAGGAAAACAACGAAGTCCGCATCTCCGCCGATGCGATCATGCGTACCATCGACCTCACCATTTCCGTTCCCGTTCACACCTCGCTCAAACTGAGCGCCGTGAATAACGGAGACATCGTGGTCACGGGCGTGGACGGCGAATTGGACGTCAACGACGTGAATGGCTCCGTCACGCTGAACAACGTGTCTGGCAGCGCCGTCGCGCACGCCTTGAACGGGCGCCTCTTGGCTACTTTTTCGCGTGTGAACCCCCAGAAGCCCATGGCCTTCAGTTCCTTGAACGGCGACATTGACGTTACGTTTCCCGCCGATTTGAAAGCCAACCTCAGCCTTAAATCCGATCGCGGAGAGATTTTCAGTGATTTCGACGTCCAAGTTCAGGCTTCCGCGCCGCAGCAAATCGTCGAGGATGGGCGCGGCCACGGCGGCAAGTATCTGGTCAAGATCGACAAAGCCGTCCACGCCACAATTAACGGCGGCGGCCCCGAATTGCAATTTACAAACTTTAATGGCGGCATCTACATCCGCAAAGCCGGCGCCGCGCGCTGATGCTCACGCGGTCTGTCTCGAGCAACCTAGCTCTTCGCCAACCTGACCACGAAGAGCAGCCCGACCTAAAGGCCAGTTACATGCAATGCCTAAGAAACGCGCAACCGGAAACTGCACCACTACCCGCCCTATTTCAGGCGCGCCACGCGGCCCGCTGTAGGGAATTTCTGAAATTGCAGGGCATCGTGGCCGGGAATCACTCGCTCGGGTGAACCTGCCAATTCGATCATGCGCGCTTGATTCTTGATGTTGGCCGGTTCGTCCGCCTCGGAAAAGACGCCCATGGCGCTGGCCTTGTGCTCGGTGAGGTTGCGCCACAAATAGACGTTATCCGAAGCCAGGACAAAGGGCGGATGGCCATCTACACGAAGATATTGCGACGCGTACGTGTGGCGACCTCCCGTGTACGTGCGAACGCCGGGAAAAACCTCCACGTTGTCTCCATCAATCAGATGCAGCCGGCCCTCGATGTTCACTTGGACCAGCTCCTGGGCGTCCTCCGGATCGATTCCTCCGTGATGGCCGCCCGGCTGCCAAGCGTCGCCGGTGTAATAGCGGAATTCCTCCTTCTGGATCCACACCACCGCCTTGGGAAACAAATCGATGCCGCCCATATGGTCCCAATGCGCGTGGCTGATAACCACGTCGGTGATTTCCTCGGGTTTCACGCCGGCGAGTTTCACGGCTTCATCGGGCCGCAGATAATTCTTGATCGTCCATTCCTTGAACCAACGCGCGCGGTGAAATCCGCTGTCGAACAGGATGTTGCGCCCGCCGCCGCGAACGAGCCAAACCACATAGACGGTGTCGAGCTTTTCATCCTTGGGCGCGCCCCTCACCATATCGGCGACGGCATCTCCCGGAGAATCCGCATAACGAATCGCCTGGATCGAGTATTCCGGCGCGCTCTGCTCGGTTGATGCGGCTAAGAACAAAAGTGGAACGAACAGGCAAACGGAAAACAGCAGCAGACGCTTCATGGCACGACTCCGCATCTCTGGATGCAGCGTCATCGTACTGCTCTCGGGGGGAAATCTACAACGGCTGGCGCGAAGAACAAGATGAAATTTAGATGATGGAGAGCAGCATTCATTCTGGCGTATACTCGCCTGGCGGAAGAAGCGCCATGAAGCTGCTGATACTCGCTTTTCCTTTCCTCTTTCCAGCGATGGCTTCCGCGCAGAGCGCTCCTGGCAACCCTCCTCTCCTAAAGCCCAAGAGCGACGAATGCTCCATTTCGGGGATGGTCGTAAAACTCGCGGGAAGCGAGCCCCTGAAAACCGCGACGGTTCAGCTTCAGAGCCTGGAGGATCTCGCGCACAGCATCTCTGTGGTAACAGACATGGGCGGCCGCTTCGAGTTGAAGGGCATTAGCTCCGGCCGTTACCGCCTAAGAGTAAGCCGTACAGGCTTTGTGACCCAAGAGTACGGCCAGAAAACCCCAAATGATCCTGGGGCGGAGATTCGTCTTTCTCCGGGGCAGAACTTACGCGACCTCCTGTTCCGCCTGATTCCGTGGGGCGTCATCGCCGGGCGAGTCCTCGACGAAGAAGGCGAGCCGCTTCCCTGGGCGCAAGTCAGCGCATGGCGCGAAGTCTATTCCAGTGGAAAGCGCAAGTTGTCGTCGGAAGCGCTCGTGCCCACCAATGATCTTGGAGAGTATCGTCTTTTTGGCCTCAAACCCGGCCGGTACTTTGTCAGCGCCAAATTTAAGGCCGGTCTTCACGTCGTCGGCCGCGGAGAAGTCCGAGAAGATGTGAGCGACGACTCCCGGCCGGAATTCATGCCCATTTATTTTCCCAATAGTCCGGATCCCACGAGGGCTTCGACGATTACGGTGAGCGCGGGAGAGGAAGTAACCTCGATTGAGATTCTCCTGCGGCCCGTGACCACGTACCGCATCCGTGGCCGCGTCTACAATATGGTTGCGGGCAGGCGTTCCGATGCCGGCGTCATCGTGCAGTTGGAGCAGCGCAACAATATCTTTTCTGGGGATACGCCTGACCGTCAACTAAATGTGGAAAGCACCGACAATTCCTTTGAGATTACCGGAGTGTTGCCCGGCTCCTATGCCGTGAGCGCCTTTTGGTTTGGCGACGGGCGGCGATATCAGGCCAGGCAGTCCATTGAGGTAGGCAACTCGGATGTAGAGGGCGTGAACCTCACCATCATGCCAGGGATGGCAATTCCTGGACGAATCATTTGGGATGGAAAGCCGAGCATGGACCGCAATGAACTCCTGGTTAGTATTGCGCCCGCGGACTCAAGTATTTCCTTCCATTCACCGGCACGAGTCCAGGGAAGTTCGTTTGTCCTGAAGGATGTTTACGACGGAACATATCGTTTGGGAGTGCTTGGGCAATCGAAAGACTGCTACATCAAATCCATCCGCTACGGTTCGAGCGAGGCGAAGGAAGACGGTTTCACGGTTTTCCGTGGAACCCAGCCTCCGCTTGAAGTAACCATCAGTTCGCGTGGCGCTCGTGTTCAGGGGGCGGTCACCGACAAAGACAACCTTCCCGTGACAGGGGTTTGGGTCGTTCTGGTTCCTGACGAGGCGCACCGCGAGCAATCGCGTCTCTTCCAGAAAGTAGGCGCGGACCAATACGGACATTATCGCTTCGCAGGAGTTCCGCCCGGCGACTACAAAATCTTCTGCTGGGACGAAGTAGAGGATGGCGCCTGGGAAGATCCGGACTTTTTGAAGATCTTTGAAGATCGCGGACAGAAAGTCTCGGTGGAAGAAGCCGACGCCAAGACTGTAGATGTCGTCGCCATCAGAACGAAAAGCTCCGAATGATTCAGACTCTCTCTGGAGAGAGAGGGTCTACAACGGCTGGCGCGAGGAACGAATGAAATCGCGCAGAACAGTTACGTTCGGGCCGTAAGCGCCGATGCGCCCGGCGTCCACCGGCAGTCCAAGCTGCTCGGCAAGATCGAGATCTACGCCCGCGTCGTCCAGCTCCGACAAACTGAAGCCCTGCGCAGGCAGCACCCGATTGATTCCCGTCGGATACACGGGCCGCGGCGGGCGGTGACGCCGCCAAGAGCCCCGCGACAGTTCGTAGTACCGCTCCCAATCGCGTTTGTGCCAAGTGGTCATTTCATTCTGGCCCCCATGCGTTCGGAGCCAATCTATCTCTCCTCAACCCTTTTGATGCGCAAGCGGACCGGAAGGTTCGCCCGCCCACTGCCGCGCATCCTTGCTAGCAGCCAAGGAAGCAACGCCGTATTCCGGGCCTATTCATACTCTATAAAACCGGCGGCCACTCATTTTCCTTCCCTGTTGTTTCAAACACGTTACGGGGCCAATTGTTTCGCGAAGCGTCCAGGGAAGGGCGGAACGAGAAGCGCCTTCGTCCTTATCGATTGCATTGGACGAGTTGAACCGCGGAACGTAAGTGCTCGAAGGCTCGAAGATTTGACGCAGACGTGTCGCTGAGGAGTTGCTCCCGAGGACGAAAGCGCCCCGGCCGCAGCCAGGGCACTCCGCTTTCAAACCCGCACGGCCTGCTTACCAGCGATTGCCACGGTCGCCGCGATCCCCGCCGCGCCCGCCACCGCCCCCATGGCCGCCACGCCCACCGCCGCCGCCACCATGGCCGCCACGTCCACCGCCGTACCCGCCGCGCCCGCCGCCACCGCCGCCTCCGCGCTCTGCTTGGGGACGAGCTTCATTCACCACTAGGTTTCGACCGCCGAAATTCTGACCGTTTAGGGAGTTCACGGCGCGATCCGCATCTTCGTCATTGGTTACTTCAACGAAGGCGAACCCGCGCGATTGTCCCGTGAAGCGGTCGCGAATTAGATTGACGCCCGAGGGAGTTACACCGATCTGCGAGAACCACTCGTTGAGCTGTTCTTCCGTCGCGGAAAACGGAAGATTGCCGATATAGAGCTTCTTCACCTCTTACTCCTTCTGTCCGGAACCTAAATGCGAGTCGCGGAGCGCGCTGAAGATACAGCTATCCTTTTACCGGTGGGCTGGAAAATTCAGCCTGCCGCAGGCGCGAGACCGTGGCTTCAGCGGTCTGTTGCATCCTCCCGGAAATTAACCTCATTTGCAACTGAAATTGTCCCGCGCCAGCCGCCCGTGCCTCGTCGCGCAATTCGCGCGCGCCTTCCCTCTTTGCGCCGGATTAGTGATACGATTCGCCCGGTTTGTTCCCCGCCCGAGAGGCCCTATGCGCGGCACGATGATGGATTTCCCGCTGACGCTCCCCGCCATTCTGGAGCGCGCCGGCAAAATTTTTCACCGCGTCGAAATCGTCTCGCGCAAGCCGGACAAGTCCATCGCGCGCACTTGTTACGGCGAATTCTACCGTCGCGCGCGCCGCCTGGCCGCGGCATTGACCAAGCTCGGTTTGCAACCCGGCGATCGCGTTGCCTCCATGATGTGGAATCACTCCGGCCACTTGGAAGCTTTCTTCGGCGTGCCCTGTGCCGGCGGCATTTTGCACACTCTGAATCTTCGCCTGCACCCGCACGAAATTGCCGCCATCGCCAAGAAGGCCGATGACCGCTTCCTCTTGATGGACGATGTCCTCGTGCCCCTCTTCGAGAAATATTGTGAAACGGTTTCCCATGAACACGTCATCGTCGTTCCTTACGGTTGCCCGACAGTCCCCAAAGGCTACCTGAATTACGAAGAACTCCTCGCCCAAGCCGGCGACGATTTTCGCTATCCCCGCATCGACGAAAACGACGGCGCCGCGATGTGCTTCACCTCCGGCACCACCGGCCAGTCCAAAGGCGTTATTTACTCCCACCGCTCCCTGGTGCTGCATTCCTTCTGCTGCGGACTGAACGAAGTCTTTGGCATGAGCCAGTTCGATACCGTCCTGCCCGTTGCTCCCATGTTCCATGCCAACGCCTGGGGCTTGCCATACGCTTCGACTATGCTGGGATCGCGCCTGATTCTTCCCGGCCCGAATGTGGATCCCCAGAGTGTTCTTGGCCTGCTGGCCACGGAGCGTGTGACCATCGCTTGCGGCGTTCCCACCGTGTGGATCGGCGTTCTCGATGAACTAGAGAAAAATCCCGGCCGTTGGAAATTCGATGCCCCCATCAGCGTCATCTGCGGCGGCACCGCTCCGCCTCTCGAACTGATCCGCCGCCTCGATGGCTTCAATTTGCAAATCAAGCATCTCTGGGGCATGACCGAAACCACTCCCATCGGCACCTCCGGGGGTCTCCGCTCTCACATGCAAGATTGGCCGGAAGAAAAAAAGTATGAAGTCCGCGCCAAGCAAGGCTGGCCAGCGCCTTTCGTCGAAATTCGCTTGAAGCGCCCGGAAGGCCCCGAAAACCAGTCGCAAGAGGTTCCGCGTGACGGCGTCGCGTCGGGCGAGATCGAAATCCGCGGCCCGTGGGTCGCCGCCAGCTACCATGAGTCACCCGACCAAGCGCATCGCTGGACCGCCGACGGCTGGTTCCGCACCGGCGACGTCGCCACCATGGACCAAGATGGCTACGTCAAGATCGTCGACCGCGCCAAGGATTTGGTGAAGTCCGGCGGCGAATGGATTAGTTCGGTGGACCTCGAAAACACCTTGATGGGTCATCCCGCCGTCAAGGAAGCCTGCGTTGTCGGCATTCCTCATCCGAAATGGCAAGAACGTCCCCTGGCGGCCATCGTCCTGAAAGACAGCGCCAAAGCTACCCCAGAAGAGTTGCGCGCCTTCCTGGCCGAATCCTTTGCCAAGTGGCAGCTCCCCGATGCCTTTGTCTTCGTCGACGCCATCCCCCGCACTTCCGTCGGCAAATTCAAAAAAATTGCCCTCCGCGAACAATTCGCCAACTGGAAGTGGGACTAGGGCTCTCGGATCGCGTTGCTTTTGCCTTCAAGTCAGTGTTTTTGCAACCGATGACCCTCCCTTTTCTTCACCTTACCGAAAAGCGCCGTAAAGCCCCTGGCTTTAGCCATTGGGATAGAAGGCGTGATGTGTTCCCGGTACGGATGGACTGTTAAAAGATATCTATTGGCAAACAAAAGGCGAAGGCGAAGGTGTATCATTCTTTCATGCTTTTCAGCAGTTCTCCTTACTCTGATTCCGGCCTTATGCCGATTGGCAAGCGACCCCGCAATTGCTACAAGTCATTGCCGGGGAGTACATCCTCTCTGGACCTAATCGTGGGCCGCAAAATGGACCGCCGGTTCAACGGTTGATCCTTCGCCCGCAGCACTGAACCTCATTCTGCAGCCGTTCGGGGACAGAGAATCTCTCTCACAGGTTTTTCGCTGGCCGGGCCCTCGCCAGGAAACACATGAAATCGATCACTAGGGAGGATCTTGTCCATGCTCGCAGTGAGAAGACGGTTGTTCTTAAGCTGTGTCTTTTGTTTGTGGTGCGCCGCTAGCGGGGCCACTTTGCAAGCCCAGAGCAGCGGCTTTATCTACGTCACCAATATTGGAGGTATCTCTGGCAGTGGCGCCATTTCGGCCTACTCTATCGATAATCAAACCGGCGGCTTGCTAGCGGTCCCCGGCTCGCCCTATGCAGACCCGGGACTGCCATGGTCACTGGCCCCCGACCCCCAAGGCCGCTTCGTGTATGTCGCCAATCGCGGGAGCGACACCATCGGCGTCTACACCATTGATGAAGCAACCGGCGCTTTGACGCCGGTTGCCGGTTCGCCTTTCCCCCAGGACCCCTCGACGAACTCCGAACTCCCAGTGTCGCTGGCCGTAGACCCGGCGGGAAAGTTTTTGTTCGTGGCGAACTATAATAGTCAGACGGTCCGGGCTTATCAGATTGATCAAACGACTGGCGCACTGACGCCAGCGCCCGGCTCACCTTTTCCGGCTGAACTTAGCCCGCAATCCGTAACCGTGGATCTTTCCGGCCAGTTTGTTTACGTCGCCAACGGCTATCACGATTCCTATGGCACTATCTCGGCCTATTCCGTTGACCAGAACACGGGTTCGCTTACTCCCGTCCCGGGCTCTCCGTTCTCCGTTCCCATAGACCAGTCCAAATCCTCATTCCCGGCCCCCGGCGCCATGCCTCGTTCGGTCACCGTGCATAGCACCTCATCGGGACAAGCCCTGTACGTCGCGGATTCCTTCCAAAATGACATTTGGGCTTTCGACATTGACGGAACCACTGGCGCTCTGGCGCTCTCCCCGGCCTCTCCCTATTCTGTGCCGGGCAGTCCTTTTTCTCTAATGGCGGAATCCGAGGGCCAGTTCATCTATACCTCAAATCAAGATTCGAATAACGCCTTTACGGGCAGTGTCGCGGGCTACTCGATTGAGATATCTACTGGCTTCTTGACGCCTATACCCGGCTCGCCTGCCGTGGCCGGGTCGGTTCCCGTGGGAGTGGCCGTCGAACCCGCGGGCCGGTTCGTCTACACCGCAAATCAAGGTTCGTGGATGAACAACTTTGCGGGCACCGTTTCCGCCTACTCGATCGATTCGCACTCCGGCGCGCTAACCCCCGTTTCCGGCTCGCCCTTCGCTGTAGGGCCAGAGCCCACGGCGGTCGCGATAATCGCCCGCGGATGGCATGCGGGACCAGGGCATGGCTCAAGTCCTCCCCGTGGTTGGCAGGCAGGACGCGGGCGGCGCTGAATGTCTTCGACCACGCCCGTGAAGGCCAAAGAGATTCTAGAACGCTCGGCTGGAGCGCGCAGCAGTTGTCCAGGCTAGCGTCCGCCTTAAGGTAGCGCAACGGGACTCCGGAGCTTTGTTGGCCTGTCGGGTTTGCGGTTCAGGAGAGACGGTTGGCCGGTCGGGGTCCCCCGGCGATTTGTAAGCCGGAGTCCTGCGGGTGCGGCACGGGCCAACAAGCTCCCGCACTCTATGCTGCAGATATCTACAGAGGTAAATGCAGCACAAATAATAAAATGGTCCAGGACAATTTTACATTTTTTCCCCTTCAAGTGCGATACGAAGCGTTGATGCGGACGTACTCCGCGGTGAAGTCGCAGGTCCAGTAGCGCGCCACGGCTTTGCCCGCATGCAAGTCGACAACCAGCGGAACGTGTTCGGCAAGCAGCTTGTTGCTGGCGGCACGTTCATTGAAATCCAGCGGCTGTCCGCGGCGCAGCACCGGAATGCCCGCCATTTTGATATCTACAAGGGCGGTATCAAATTTCACTCCGGAGCGTCCCGCGGCCGCGAAAATTCGTCCCCAGTTGGGGTCGCCGCCCGCGAAAGCGGTTTTCACCAGCGGAGAAGTGGCAATGGTCTCGGCAATGCGCTTCGCAGCGGCTTCCGTCTTGGCATTGCGCACTTCGATTTCGATCACGCGCTGCGCGCCTTCGCCGTCGGCCACAATTTGCAGGGCCAGCGAACGGCAAACTTCTTCGAGGGCGGCGCTGAAAGCGCGATGGGCCGAGGTGCCTGTTTTGATCGCCGGCGCGCCGGCTTCTCCATTGGCAAGAACCAGCAGTGTGTCGTTCGTCGAAGTGTCACCGTCCACGCTGATGGCGTTGAACGTGCGTCCCGTAACGTCGCGCAGCGCTTTTTGCAAGAGGGAAGGGGCGATCGCGGCGTCGGTGGCCACAAACGCCAGCATCGTCGCCATGTGGGGATGGATCATCCCCGCGCCTTTCGCGCAGCCGATGAAATGAATTCGCTTCCCGGCCATCTTGAAAGATGCCGCCGCGGTCTTGGCGCGCGTGTCGGTGGTGCAAATGGCCAGCGAGGTCTCCGCGAAGGAACGCGCCGAAGGACGGCGAAACCGCGCGATTAGCGGCAGCGCGCGCAGGATTTTTTCCAGCGGCAGAGGCACGCCGATCACCCCCGTGGAACACACAAACAATTCCTGCGGAGTGCAGCCGAGGCGCTTCGCGGCTTCCTCGACCGTACGCACGGCTGCGGCATGGCCCGCTTCGCCGGTGGCGCAGTTGGCGTTTCCGGCGTTTACGACCACGGCACGCATGCGGCCTTTCGAGGCGCGCATATTTTCTTTGGAAATGAGAACCGGGGCGGCCACCACGAGATTTTGCGTGAAGACCGCGGCGGCCGAGGCCGGCACGTCGCTCGAAATGACCGCGAGGTCCAGCGCGCCGGTCTTTTTCAAGCCGCAGGCGGTCGCGGCAAAGCGGAACCCGCGCGGCAAAGAAGCTTCCGACAGTGCGTGCTCCATCAAAGGAAGGTCCGTATGATGAGCAGGCCTCTCCCCAAAGGGACCTCGTCGTCCCCGGCGATGGCGGCGAAGGATGCTTGCGGTTCGCTTGCGCGGCTGGCGTTCATGTCTTGGCTCCCGTTTTGCTGGCCTTTTTGTTGAGCCGTCCTTCCAGATCGCTAATCGCGGCGCGCACGCTTTCCGGCGCCGTGCCGCCGGGGACCTTCTTTGCGGCCAGCGCCGCGTCAACACTCAGGCTGCCGGCAAAGTCCGCTTCAAACGCAGGCGATATTTTCTTGAGCGTTTTGAGCGGTAGGTCCGTCCACGCCACATTTTGCTTCTCGGCTTGGCGCAGCACTTTGCCGACAATGTCGTGAGCCTGGCGGAAGGGAATGCCTTTGTGTACCAGATAGTCGGCCGCTTCGGTGGCCAGCAGCGCGGGGCTGGCCGCCGCGGCGGCCAAGCGGTCAGCATTGAACTTTGTGGAAGCAATAGCACCCACGGCAACCGCAAGCATATCCGCAATCTGGTCGTGCGCGGCGAATAAAGCTTCTTTGTCTTCCTGCAAATCCCGATGATAACTAGTGGGCAAGCCCTTCAGCGTTGTGAGCAGACTCACCAGCGCGCCGGTGATGCGCCCCGTCTTGCCACGGATTAGTTCCCACGCGTCGGGATTCTTTTTCTGCGGCATCAAGCTGCTACCCGTGGAATATTCGTCGGGCAGAATGACGTAAGAAAATTCCTGCGATGCAAAGAGCACCAAGTCTTCGGCGAGTCGCGAAAGATGCGTGGCGATGCCGGTGAGCGCATAAAGATAGTCGAGCGCAAAGTCGCGATCGCTGACCGCGTCCAGGCTGTTTCCGGTGATGCGGGAAAAGCCCAGCTCGCGCGCAATCGCGTGGCGATCGATCGCAAACGAATTCCCCGCGAGGGCGCCGGATCCCATGGGACAAGCGTCCGCGTTCACCGACGCATTTTCGAGGCGCGTCATGTCTCGGGCGAAGGCTTCCGAGTGCGCCAGCAGAAAGTGCGAGAGCAGGATCGGCTGAGCATGCTGCATATGCGTCATGCCCGCCATCGGCACATTCCGATTGGCTTTGGCCTGCACCAGGAACGCATTCAGCAGGCCTTCCAGGGCCAGCTGAATCTGCCGGGCCGCATCCCTAACGAACAATCGGAAATCGGTGGCGACAAGTTCGTTGCGGCTGCGTCCGGTGTGCAGCTTCCAGCCGAGCGGTCCGAGTTCTTCGACGAGAGCTTTTTCGACGAAATGATGCACGTCTTCGGCGGTGGCGCCGGACGAATCGACCCACGCGGAATCAGTCTTGGCACGTTTTTCAATTTTGTCGAGCGCCGCGAGCGTTTGCTGCACTTCCGCCGCAGTGAAAATGCCGATGGGCGCAAGTGCTTTGGCCCAGGCGCGATCAACGGCGATTTCGTATGGCAAGAGGCGGCGATCGAACGCAAACGAGCGCTGGAAGGCGTCGAACTGAGCGTTGGGCTCGCGCTCGAAGCGTCCTCCCCACAGCCGGTCATCTTTGCGTTCGGTCATAAAAGTTTTCAGTCGTCGGCGATCCGTTTGCAGTTGAACAAATTTACGGCCATAAATTCCAGCGCGATGGAAACTGGTTGCTGAGCACAACTTAAGACTGCTGGCCTTCGGCTTTGCCTTTCGGCCGCACCGTTACGGGCAGCGCGAACAAATTGATGAAACCCTCGGCGTCCTTGGGGTTGTAACGGCCCATGGTGAAACTGGCCAAGTCTAGGCGGTAGAGCGAAAAAGGCGAAACGCGTTTTGTGACATTGAGCGTGCCCTTCCAGAGTTTCAGGCCGACGGCACCGGTGACACGCTGTTGGGCAACGCTGAAAAATCCGTCGAGGGCTTCCCGCAGCGGCGCGAACCACAAACCGTAGTAAACCAATTCGGCGTAGCGCAGCGACAGCGCTTGCTGGAAATGCGCCGTTTCGCGATCGACGGTGAGGCGCTCGAGTTCTTGGTGCGCTTTCACGAGCAGCGTGCCACCCGGAGTTTCGTAAGCGCCGCGCGATTTCATTCCCACCAGGCGATTTTCAACGAGGTCGGTGCGGCCGATGCCGTGTTTCGCGGCAATTTCATTCAGGGTGTTGAGCAAATCAACGGGGCCGCGTTTGCTGCCGTTCACGGAAACGGGCGTGCCGGATTCGAATCCGATTTCGACTTCGGCGGCTTTGTCCGGAGCTTTCTCCGGCGAGACCACCCACTGCCACATCGCTTCGTTCGGCGCGTTGGCGGGATCTTCGAGCTCGCCGCCTTCGTGGCTGAGGTGCCAGATATTACGGTCGCGGCTGTAGATATTTTTCTTGCTCTGCTCGACGGGAACGTTGTGCTTCTGCGCGTAGGCAATGGCGTCTTCGCGGGAATCGATGTCCCACTCGCGCCAAGGAGCGATGATCTGGACGTTGGGCGCGATGGCTTTGTAGGCCAATTCGAAGCGCACTTGGTCGTTGCCCTTGCCGGTGCAGCCGTGAGCGAGGCCATCGGCGCCGAGCTGCAGCGCAATTTCCGCTTGGCGCTTGGCGATGACGGGGCGCGCCATGGAAGTGCCGAGGAGATAGGTGTGCTCATAAATCGCACCGGCGCGGAGAGTCGGCCAGACGTAGTCGCGGACAAATTCTTCGCGGAGATCTTCGACGTGCGCGGAACTGGCGCCGGTAGCCAGGGCTTTCTTGCGGGCGGCTTCGAGGTCTTCCTGCTGGCCGACGTCGCCGATTACGGCGATGACTTCGCAGCCGTAGTTTTCCTTGAGCCAGGGAATGATGATGGAGGTGTCCAGGCCGCCGGAATACGCCAGGACGACTTTTTTCGGTTTGGGCAATTGTGCTTTCACGATTCCTCTCTTGCGTTTAGGTGGTGCCAAGCTGGGGCGCAGCACGCTGCGCCCTTAGAAAACTTTCTGGCCATGCAGGCAAAAACATCGCCGCACTAGAACAGAGTATGTAGGATGGCTTTCTGCACGTACATGCGATTTTCGGACTGGTCGAGGACCACCGATTGCGGGCCGTCGAGGATTTCGGGAGTGACTTCCAGGCCGCGGTGCGCCGGAAGGCAATGCATGAACACGGCGTCCGGCGCGGCGAGCGACATCAGCTGGGCGTTGACTTGATACGGCTGGAACACGGTGTTGCGCACTTGCCCCTCGGCTTCAAAACCCATGCTGGTCCAGGCGTCGGTGTAAACGGCTTGCGCGCCGGTGACGGCTTCTCGCGGATCGGTCAGTAATTCGATTTTAGCTTTGGTTTCGCGGGCCACGCGCTTGCTGTCGGCGACAACTTCGGGAAGCGGCGCGTAAGCGGCGGGCGTGGCAACGCGCAGGTGCACACCGAGCCGAGCCGCTAGATAAATCAGAGAATGGCAAACGTTGTTGCCGTCGCCAACGTAAGCGAGTTTGCAACCGCGAAGGACGCCGAATTTTTCTTCCAGCGTGAAAAAATCAGCCAGCGCCTGGCACGGATGAAATTTGTCGGAAAGGGCATTGATCACGGGGATGCTGGCGTTGGCGGCCATTTCCTCGAGGACGCGCTGCTGGTAAACGCGGGCGACGATGCCATGCACCCAGCGCTGGAGGTTGCGCGCCACATCGGCGATGGACTCGCGCGCGCCGAGAGACGCCGAAGCTTGCGTGTGGTCCAGGAATACCACGGAGCCGCCCATGCTCTGGATGCCGACGTCGAAAGTGACGCGTGTGCGCAGCGAGGGCTTTTCAAAAATCAGGGCGATGAATTTGCCGTGCAGCGTGGAAGCGTAGCGAACCGGGCGGGCTTTGATGTCCGCCGAAAGGTGGAGCAGTTCGCGCGTGTGCGCGGGGCTCCACTCCGCTCCCGTAAGAAGATCATTCGACAAGGAAATGGGCGCAACCAGAGTTGTAGCGGTCATTTTTCATTTCACCTTGCTGTGGCACGAGCGACACGCTGGGGATCCGCGGACTTGGCGGAATCCGAGGCGGAGGCCTGCTGTGGAGTAGTGGCGAGCACGAGTTCTAGGAGCCTGAGAAATTCGCGTACTTGCGCGCTGCTGATTATAAAAGGAGGGAGCAAGCGCAAGGTAAAATCCTGAGTGCAATTGATCAGCAAACCGCGTTGCATGGCCTCGCTGACGAAAGGCCCGCCTTCGACGGCAAGTTCGACGCCAATCATCAAGCCTGGGCCGCGGATTTCGCGGATGAAATCGAATTTTGCGGCAAGCTTTGCGAGGCCCGCGTGGAGCTCGGCGCTCCGCGCGCGGATATTTTCGAGGAGCTTTTCCTCCTCGACGATTTGAAGAAATTCCAGCGCGGTGGCGCAAGCCAGCGGGCCGCCGCCAAAGGTGCTGCCATGCATCCCGGGAGAAACGCGAGAAGCGACTTCTTGCGTGGTCAGAATGGCGCCAAGCGGAAGGCCGCCAGCGAGAGGTTTGGCGATCAAGACCATGTCCGGCGCCGAAGAAAATTTCTGGTAAGCGAAGTAACGGCCGGTGCGGCCCAACCCGCATTGAATTTCGTCGGCGACGAGGAGCGCGCCGTGTTGCGTGGCGAGGGCGCGAGCGCGATTCCAGAACGCTTCGCTGACAAGATGGATCCCGCCTTCACCCTGGACGGTTTCCATAAGCAAGGCGCAGACGGTATCGTCAAATTTCTCTTCGAGGTCAGCGACATCGTTGAAACGCACGAATTCCGCGCCGGGAACGACAGGCGCGAAGGGCAAGCGGTATTTCTCCGTGGCGGTGACGCTGAGGGCGCCGAAACTACGCCCGTGAAAGGAATTCTCCAGGGCCAAAAAGCGGTGCTTCTTTGCTGTTGTTCCAGCAGCTTCGTCAGGTTTCCGGCCATACAGACGCGCGAGCTTCATCGCTCCATCAATGGCTTCGGTGCCGCTGTTGGAAAAAAAGACGCGGTCCATGCCGGACCAGGCAGCGAGTTTGCGGGCCAGGGGACCTTGATAGGGGTTATGAAAAAGATTCGAGAAGTGAATGGCGCGTGCGGCTTCGCGGCAGATCACCTTTACGATGCGGGGATGCGCGTGGCCAAGCGCGTTCACGGCGAGGCCGCCAAGAAAATCGAGATACTTTTTCCCGGTGGAATCGAAAACGCAAGCGCCCTGGCCGTGCGTCATGACCACGGGCTGGCGCTTGTAGGTGGGCAAAAGGAACTGCTCGGCATCGAGAAGGCGCGAGTCGGGTTTGGCGGTGAGCGCGGACGGAGATTTTACGTCCCGGGCGGGTTTTACGGCAGATTTCTTTTTGAACGAAGTCTTCATCACGCCGCCGAAAGGGCCGCTTGCGCGGCGGACAGAGGCTCGCGGAGGACGCGCGTTCCCGGGATCAACGGCACGCCGTTGCCGGCAGGTGTTTCGGCGGCGTGCGAAGCCAGCAACAAAGCGTCCGGGGCGGCGCCGCCTACGATGCGAACTTCGCGCACACCGCCTTCGATGGCGCGCTTGGCGGCTTCCAGCTTGAGAATCATGCCGCCGGACACGACGCGGCACTGCACCAAGCGCTCAACCTCCTCGCAGGTAACCGCGGAAAGAACTCTCTCGCCAGCCAGGACGCCGGCGACATCGGTGAGGTAGATCAACTGATCGGCGCCAAGATATTCGGCGCAAGCGGCGGCCATGTGGTCGGCGTTGATGTTGTACAACTCCTTGTCGGAACCCAAGCCAAGGCATGGCGCAACCGGCAGAAGCCCTTGGTGCCAGAGCGATTCGATGAATTGGGCGTTGAGTCCAGTGAGATAACCGACAAAGCCCAAGCCACCTTCGACTTCATTGTGCACCATGGGTTCGGCGACGAAACAGCGGGCGTCGGCGGCGGAGATGCCCACCGCGGGCTGCCCTTCAGCAGAAATGGCCGCCGCCAGCTTCTTATTCAACAAACCGGCGAAGACCATGACGGCGACGTCGCGCGTTTCGCGGTCGGTGACGCGGAGGCCAGCGACGAATTTGCTTTCGATGGCCATGCGCTTGAGCGTGGCGGTAAAAAGACGGCCGCCGCCGTGCACGACGAGAATTTCGTGGCCCTGCTGAGCGAGAGCCGCGACTTGCCGCGCCAGAGAGCGCACCGTGGCGTCGTCTTCGAGCAATGCACCTGCGAACTTGATTACGATTCTCATTGAAGTGAGGTTTGCTCCTCTATTTGCAACATAAGGTTGAAATTTTGAACGGCTTGCCCGGCAGCGCCCTTGCGAAGATTGTCCAAGCACGAAACGATGACCAGGCGGCGACCGGAATGGTCGAGAGCAAATCCGATGTCGCAAAAATTGCTGTGTGCGACGTGCTGCAATTCCGGCAAGGTGCCGGCCGGCCAAAGGCGAACCATGGGGCGGCCGGCGTAGAACTGGCGATAGAGCGACTCGATACCGGCGGCGGTCTGCGGTTCCGCGAGCGTGACGTAGATGGTGGAAAGAATGCCGCGCGAGAGTGGCAACAGATGCGTTGAGAAAATAACCTGCGACTCACCGAGACCGGTGTGTTCGAGAATTTCCGGCGTGTGGCGGTGCGTGAAAAGGCCGTAGACCTTGAAATTTTCATCCACTTCGACGAAGTGGAGATCCCGGCGAGGATCTTTGCCCGCGCCGCTGGCACCGGACTTGCAATCGCAAACGACGCCAGCGCCGGGAGCCAGCAAGTTCGCTTGCGTCAGCGGACGCAAGGCCAGAATCACGCTCGTGGCGTAACAGCCGGGGTTGGCGACCAGACGAGCGTTGGCAATTTCGCTGGCGTACAGCTCGGGAATGCCATAGACGGCTTCGGAAAGCCATTGGGCAGGCGGCGCGGGTTGTTTGTACCAGGAGGTGAACGTTTGCGCTTCGCGAAAACGGAAAGCCCCGCTCAAATCAACGACGCGGAGACCGGCCTTCAGCAAGGACGGCGCTAATCGAGCGGAAACCTCCGGCGGCGTGGCCAGGAAGGCGGTGCCGGCGGTGCTCGAGGTAATGGCGTCAACGGAAAGGGCCCGAAGCGGCGCTTCGCCCCAACCGCGGAACTCGGGAAAAAGTTCGGCGAGGCATTTCGCACTGTTGGTTTCGCGAACATAAAAGACCGGCCGAGGCTGGATCGCGGAATGGCGCAGAAGCAAGCGCGCCAGCTCGAGACCGGTGTAGCCGGTAACGCCAACAACCGCGACTTGGCGGGGATTTCTCATTTCACCAGGGCTTCGATTTTTTCCTGCAGGGATCGCCGTGACTTCTTGTTGGGGGTGATGATCAGAACCGTGTCGTCACCGGCGATGGTTCCCGCGATTTCCGTGAATTTTGCGCCATCGACGGCGGCGGCCAGAGGTTGCGCGCCGCTGGGAGGTGTTTTCAAGACCAGCAGATTTTCCGCGGGGCGGATATCCAGAAGGAATTCGCCGAGGGCGCGGGCCAGCGGGGGCAAAGGCGTGGACTCTTCGGGCAAAGCCGTGGCGGGCTTGTAGCCCTCTTGGGTCTTAATGAGGCGAAGCTCCTGCAAGTCGCGCGAAAGAGTGGCTTGCGTGACGCGCAGCTTTTGCGCGGCCAGCCCGCGGCGCAACTCTTCTTGATTGGCGATGCGGCGATCCGAAACCAAGCGGAGAATCTGGCCGTGGCGAAATGTCTTATGCGTATTCATCGTGCCGCGCAAACTTGCCCCTGTATTTTTATACAAGCGATTGCATACTCTTGTCAATCCCTTTCGTGGAAATGTTTGCCGGCGGCTCGCAGAAAAGCGGCGGCCAGCCGCCGCCTTCTATCGGGGACGCCCCGGCTTCGAGCCATGTTAGATTCGCGTCACGCGCGCGATGGGTACTGGATTTTCGTCCCGGGACATGTAACCTAAGCTAATAGCGTTATTCGGCCATGGGAACAGGTTGCCAAATTTCGGGATGCAAGAACGATTCGCCACCGGCTCTAAACGAGCAGAAGCTGTGCGTCCTGCACTTCACCCTCACGCTGGAGACCAACTGCTCGGAGATGCGGCGGGAGACGGCGCTAGGCAATGCCCCCCAGGAACGCCAGCGCGAAATCATGAAGTTCATCACCGAGCACGGGGAACGACTGGCCCGCGTGGCGACTAGCGGGCTGCACTTGACCGACGACCTGAAAGCGAGAATCTTGAGCACCTTCCTGACGCTGATGAATCTACGGGAAAATCTCGACCGCGCGAACATGCGGAGCTCGTTTGGACGCTCCGGGCACCTGCCCCGCTGAACAGCAATCCGGAAAATGGGGAAAAAGTGAGAAGTCAAGCGCCGATATACCTGGCGTAGAGGGAGCGCGCCACGGCGGGATCCTTGGTGCCTTTGAGGATGGCGCGCCCGTCGGCAAACACCGTCATTTCATAAGCGGCGATGCGGAAGCGAAGCAGAAAATCGTTTTGACGGACTTCCTCGACCAGAGGCTTCAAGCGCGCCTGGAGAACGCCGAGGTCGAGGGCGCGGGCGCGCTCGTGAATCTGGACGGAATCACGTCCGCACAAGGTGATGCGCGGCTGGACTTCTCCTTCCAGATAGCGAAATTCGCGCCGCACGCAGGCGCGGCATTCGGGATGGCGCGCCACGCCGATGGATTGCATGCGGCCAGTCCAGACATCGCAAGAGAGCAAGCGCCCGTGAAGGGCTTCGGGATGGCCGGAGAGGAGTTTCAAGGCTTCGGCGACTTCCAGCGAGGCGATTAAATTGACCAGCGGGCCGAGAACGCCGATAGTGTCGCAAGTCTCGTCGAGGCCTTGAGCGGCGGCACCGGATTCCAGAACACAAGCGAGGCAAGGGGTTGCTCCGGGACGAATGGCCATGGTCAGGCCGTAACTGGCAACGCCCGCCGCATAGATCCACGGGCGGCTAAATTTCAAGGCCACATCGTTGATCAAGAAGCGGGTCTCAAAATTGTCGGTGCCATCGAGGAGCAATTCCACGCCCGCAAGGAGAGTTTCCGCGTTGCGCGGGGTTAGATCAGCGACGACCCCTTCGACGGCCACGGACGAATTGACGGAGCGCAGCTTGCGTTCCGCAGCGACGGCCTTGGGGAGGGCGTTGCTGGCGTCGGACTCGTCAAAGAGGGTTTGCCGCTGTAAATTCGAGGGCTCAACGAAATCGCGATCGATGATCCTGAGGTAACCAACGCCGGCGCGGACCAGAAGATTGGCTGCGGCAGCTCCGATAGCGCCGCAGCCCACGAGGGCGGCGCGAGAAGCGAGCAATTTCTGTTGCCCTTCCGGGCCGATCCCGGCGAAAAGCAACTGGCGCGAGTATTTTTCCTGGAGAGAATCGTTCACCAAAGGCATGGTCCCGGCAGGCGCAGTAGAAGCACCTGTTAAACTACATGATAGCGCCAAAGGGGACGTGGCAGGCAACGTCGCCGTGCTACCCTTCCCTCTGAGCGAACGGAAACATGAAATCGCGATGGGCCAATGGGTTGCGAGGGATTGTCGCGTTTGCGCTCCTCTGGGGAGCCGCCGAAGCGCGCGGGCACACGCCGCAGCGGGCCTCCCCGGCAAGTGTGGTGAACGAAGAACCCCGCATTGTGGCCATGCGCATCGTCAAAGAAGATGGCCAGGTTTTGTCAGACTCGCCCACCGGAATCGCCGTGGAAACCGGGAAACCGCTGGACCGGGGGAAGATAGCGGAAAGTTTGCGGACGCTGTACCGTACGGGGGATTACGCGGATCTGCGGGCGGTGGTGAGTCCGGTGACGGAGGGAGTGCGATTGGATTTCGTGGTGCGCGAGAATTTGTTTTTTAACCAAGTGCGCATCGAAGGCCTTAGCGCTCCGCCGAGCGATGCTTCGGCAGCGGCGGCCATGCAGCTCGCGCTAGGGCAAGCGTACCGGCAAGCGATCGTGGACGAGGGTCTGGAACGGTTGCGAGAGACGTTGCGTGATGAGGGGTTATATCAAGCGCAAGTTTGGGCGGAGACCGTGCCGCACGAGGATACCCATCAAATGGATATTGTGGTGCACGTGAAGCCTGGACGGCGCGCTCGCGTCGCGGCGATCCAGCTGAGGAACGAGACGGAATTCCGCGATGCGGTGATTCTATCGCGGCTGAAAATCAAAGCGGGAAGCGAGATTACTTCGGCCAAGCTGCAGCGTGGGACGGACCGCATCCGGAAACACCTGGTAAAGAAGGGGCACTTGAGCGGGCGGGCGGCGGTGCGCCGGGGCGATTATGACGCCGCGAAAAACACCATTCCTTTGGGGCTGGAGGTGACGGAAGGGCCGCTGGTGAAAGTGACGATAGAGGGCGCGAAGTTTTCCCAAGGTGATCTGAAAAAACTGATCCCCATCTATCAAGAAGGCGCCGTTGACGCGGACCTGCTGGAAGAAGGAAAGCGCAACGTTCTCGAACGGCTGGAACGGCAGGGGTATTTTGACGCCGCGGTGAGCTACAAGACCGACACGCAGGAGGTGAAATCCAGCCGTGGCGCGGCCCAGCGCATGGAAGAAACGATTACTTATTCGGTGGAACGGGGGGTTCGCCACAAACTGATGGGGATAGAAATCACCGGGAACAGGTACTTCGCCACCGAATTGCTGCTGAGCCGGTTGCAAATCTTTGGCGGGGCGGTCGGTTCCGCGGGGCGGTTCAGCCGGAGGCTGGTGGATTCCGACGCGCAGTCGATGCGCACTCTCTATCAGGCCAACGGATTTCTTGATGCCAAGGTGGAGCAGCAGATCGCAGACAACTACAAAGGTAAAGAGGGCGATTTGTTTATCCGCTTCGTGATTCAAGAAGGAAAGCAGACGCGGGTGGCTGGGCTAGCGATCGAGGGGAATCATGCCTTCAAGGAAGAAGAGCTGCTCTCGGTGATTGCCTCGACTTCCGGGCAGCCCTATTCCGATTTCAACGTGACCACGGACCGGGACAATATTCTGGCGCTTTACTTTAACGAAGGATTTCCGGAAGCGACCTTTACGGCAACGGCAGAGCGGGTCGCGGCCGGGCCCGTGGCGGAAAGGACCGACCCAGCGGGGAACCCGGCTGCAGCGCCGGAAAATAAAAAGGGAGAGAAAAAAGAGCCGGAATCGAAAGCGGCCCTGGGGCAGGCGGATGCGGTGCGGCTGGTGTATCACATCCAGGAAGGTCCGCAAACGCGGGTGCGGCGGATTCTGATTGGCGGCTACGAACACACCCGCTGGGGAGTAATCCATCGAGAGGTACATATCAAGGTCAAAGAACCGTTGCGCGAAGGGGACGTGGTGGAATCGCAAAGGCGGTTGTACAACCTCGGAGTTTTCAACCGCGTGACGATCGAGCCGCAGAATCCCAACGGAACGGACCCTGAGAAAGACATCGCGGTGCTCGTAGAAGAAGCGAAACGCTACACCGTGGCTTACGGAGGCGGATTCGAAGTGCAGCGGCTGGCCAGCACGACGAACCCGACAGGATCGCAGATCGAAGCGGCGCCTCGCGGAATTCTGGAGCTCAGCAAGCTGAATTTAACCGGGCGGGGTGACTCGCTTTCCTTCAAGCTGCGCGGCAGCACCTTGCAAGGGCGAGCGTTACTAGGGTACTCGGCGCCCAATACCTTTGCCGATCCGCACTTCAGTTTTCAAGCGACGGCGTTTGCGGAAAAAACGCGAGACATCAATACCTTTACGGAAGAACGCTACGAAGGTTCGGTGCAGTTGACGGAGCAAGTCACGCCGCTGACGACGCTGCTGTACCGCTACACCTTCCGGCACGTTCTGGTATCGAATCTCAATATTTTGAGCGATGAAATTCCGCTATTCAACCAACCCACACTGGTCTCGGGATTCGGAATGACGTGGTTCCGGGATTCGCGCGACAATCCCGCGGACGCCTCGAAGGGCAGCTTCAACAGCGCGGATTTCGGGGACGCCGACACGAGATTTGGTTCTAGCGCGAGCTTCATGCGCTTTTCCTTTCAAAATTCCACGTACTACCCGATCAAGCGGCGATTCAGTTTTGCGCGGTCCACACGATTTGCCTTCTTGGTGCCTTACCGCGATACCGTTTCGCTGAGTTTCCCGCCACCCCCGGTGGGGCAGTGCCTTCCCGGGACCGTCCCCAGCGGCCCGACGCCAACGATCATTCCTCTTCCGGAGCGATTCTTCGCCGGCGGGGGAACGTCGCTGCGGGGCTTCGCGCTGAATCAAGCGGGACCGCGTGACGCGTGCACGGGATTTCCAGTCGGGGGCCAAGCCATGCTGATTCTCAACCAGGAATTTCGGTTCCCCATGCGCTTGCCGTGGGTCGGGACGTCTTTGGGAGGCGCGATTTTTTATGACGGTGGCAACGTATACAGCCGGCTGAGCCAGATCACGCTTCGCACCATGTTGCCGGCGCCCACCTTTACTTTGGCAAATCCGGCGCTTCCACCGGGACCCACAAACCTGCCGGTGTGCGCCACAAACTGCACGAACGAGCTCAATTACTTCGCGCATACGGTCGGTTTTGGGGTGCGATACAAAACGCCAGTGGGTCCGATTCGCATCGATCTCGGCTATCAGCTGAATCGGCCTTCGTTTGTGATTCCCATCCCGTGTCCGAGCAATGTCACGACTTGCCAAGTGGGCTCGCTGGGCCAGCAGGGGACGCGGCTGCCGGGCTTTCAAATCTTTTTCAATCTGGGGTCGACATTCTAGTGCTCCGGGCGGCCACTGGCGTTCTGCTGGTTCGACTACTCCTGGCGGCAGCCGGAACAGCGCCGGGGCAAGAGGTGGTGGACCGGGTCGCCGCCCGCATTGAAAACGACATCATATTAATGAGCGACATCCGGGCGCTCAGCCGTTACCAGCAATTTCTTGACGGAAAGACGGAAACGGATGCGCAAATTCTCGACCGGCTGATCGATCAGTGGATCGTGCGGACGGAGGCCAACGTTTCGCGTTTTCCCAAACCATCGGGCGCCGAGATCGCGCGCAGCGTGGAGCGCGTGCGGCAATCGTTCGCATCCACGGAGGAATACGAAGCCAGAAAAAAACAGGCTGGACTGAGCGACACAGAAGTGCAGGATATGGCCACGGCGCAGCTGTTCCTGAGCAATTACCTGGATTCGCGTTTTCGTCCCGGAGTGCAGATTGATCCGAAAACGGTTGAGGACTTTTATCAAAAGTCAGTCGTGCCGCGGGCCAAGGCGCGCGGGCAAGAACCGCCGCCGCTGGACGCCGCGCGCGACTTCATTCAGGAAGCACTCGTCCAGCGCGGAATTAATGACCAAGCCGATCAATGGCTGATCGAGAGCAAGGCCCGCCTGCATATCGAGAAATTTCTCTCGGAGGCCGCCAAATGAAAGGCCCGGGTCGCCACCCGATTTGGAACTGGATCATTCACACGCCCTGGGTGCTGACGGTAATCGCGCTCTTGGCGATGGTGGTGTTTTTTGGAAGCGGCGCGGGCAACCCGTTGTTAACCCGGCTGCTGGTGAGCCGCCTGGAAAGGGCCACGGGCGGAAAAGTTGAGTTGGGCTCTTTGTCTATCCGCTGGTTGGCCATGCAAGCAACCGTAAAAGGTTTGGTGATCCACGGGAGGGAACCAGCCGGCGTAGAACCTCTTTTTACAGCCGAGGAAGTGCTGGCCGGCTTGCGCATCGATTCCTTCTGGGGACGACGTATTTCTCTGAATGAACTGGTGGTCCAAAAACCGCACTTGCACATCTTAGTCGGAAAAAACGGGGCCACAAACTTGCCGGAACGACCGCGAGCCCCTTCAGAAAGCAAACCTCTACGCGACACGCTACTCGCCACGCACCTCCGGAGAGTTTTGCTGGTTGACGGATGGCTCCTGTACAACGACGTAAAGACACCGATCACGGTACACGGAGGGGACTTGCGGTTTAGCCTCGACGCGGGGGGCCCGCTGGAGCGCCCTTTGTATGTGGGCAACCTGGACTGGGAAACGGTGCAGTTCAATTCGAAGCGGTATCGGCCATTGCCGGTGGGTGTAAAGGCAAAGTTCACGGTTTGGCGCGAAGGCTTCACGCTCGAACAAGGAGTACTCACCGCCGGGCACTCGCACCTCGACGCCCAAGCGGAGATGAACGGCTTTAGGAACCCGCAGTGGAGCTTCCGCTACCGCGGGTGGGTGGATCTGCTGGATTTCCGGGAGACTTTGCGTGAACCGCTGGTGCCGACAGGACGCGTGGATGTTCGCGGAGAAAGTCAATTTGCGAACGGCCAGTACCAAGGCAGCGGGAGCTACTCCGGGCAGAACATCGCCCTGCCGTATGCAGTCTTTCATGCCAGCGGGCTTACCAGCCGGGGGAGCTATCGAATCGACAACCACGGCTTGGAAGTGCCTGATTTTTTCGCCGGCGCCTTCGGCGGTAGCGTAACGGGACGCGTGACGCTACGTTTTGACGGCTTGAAATTCAGAGCCGACACGCATGTCGAGAATGTGAAGCTTGCCGAAGTCCTGCCGTCGATCGAGCACCGGGATTTTCCGATCGACGAACTGCACTGGGACGCGCGGATGACCGCGGACACGGTGGAAACCTGGAGCGGCAACTTCCAGCACTTCGAGATCGCCGTGAATACGGTGTGGGAGACTCCCGAACAAGTGGCCACCGAGCATCAACCGGTGAGCGCGGCATGGAAATTCCGCTATCGTTACGATGCTAACGTACTGGCGATTGATTCCGGCGAGTTCCGAACGCCGTCGTCGCGCGGCACCATCGATGGCCTGCTGGCCCCTCGCAACACGATGATGAACTTGCGATTCGAGACGGGCACTTTAGAGAGCTACAAAGACTTCATCGACAGTTTGCGGGGAGCTACGCACGGCTCCGCGGAAGCGGCCAAAGAAATCTCCGGGAGCGTGAAGTGGGATGGCAAGATCTTGGGGCCCTCCGGCGGACCGGCGTTTCAGGGGCACTTGAGCGGGGAACGCGGGCGTTACGGCGGCGTCTTCCTGGATTCCTTCGAAGGTGATCTGAACTACTCGCCCGAGGAGCTGAGCCTAGCACACGGACATGTCCGCCGTGGCGACATGGAAGGAGATATTGAAGGAAAACTTTCCCTGACAAAATGGAATTTCCTGGAAAAGAACGACTGGGTAGCAGAGGCGAATTTGGAAAAAGTCCCTGCCGAAAGCCTGGGACCGCTGCTGGGAATCCCGTTTCCGGTGAAGGGCTCGTTGACGGGGCAATTTCACGGGCGGGGCACGCGGGAACAGCCCAGCGTCACGGGACTTTTCGATCTGGCAGTAGGGGAAGTGTATGGACTCTCCTTCGATCGGCTGCGCGGGCAACTGCAGGTCTCTACGGATGAGATGCGCATCGCCGATGCGGAGTTGCGATTCTTTCCGCCAGGGAAAGAAAGCGGGCGCGGGGCGGGAATTATCACCGGATCGGCTGGTTACCGCTATCAAGATCAAGCCCTTTCGGCGGAGCTCGTCGGCGCGGCTTTACCTTTGGAGAATATTGAAAAACTGCAGTCGGCGCACCTGCCGGTGGGAGGGCAGGTCAGCTTTCGATTGAAGGCCCATGGCCCACTGAGAGCGCCGCTCGGAGAGGGGTCCTTTCGACTGGTGGACCTGCGGATTGGCCAAGTCGTGGTAGGGAGCTTTGACGGCAAATTGAACTCGGACGGAAAAACGGCGCATCTGGAATTAGGGTCCGCGATGACCACCGGAGAGATATCCGGCGGCTACACGCTGGGGCTTGCTCGGCCCTACCCGTTGCAAGGAAAGGTCTCAATCAAAAACATTGATCTGGACCCTTTTCTGCTCACGGCATTGCACCTCGCCGAGTTCAGCGGACACGCCAACGCGGACGGAGACATTTCCGTGAATGGCTCGTTGCTGCAGCCGGAAAACATCGTTGTGGAGGCAAATTTTTCGCGCTTGGCGATGAATTACGCCAACGTGCGGCTGGAAAATTCCGGGGCGGTTCATCTGCGGTCGACGAAGAACAGCCTGGAAATCGAGCCGGTCACTTTGAAGGGAACGGACACCAACTTACAGATTTCAGGTTCGCTGCAATTTGCAGGACGGCGCTCCGTGGGATTGCGTCTGAATGGCGCATTGGACTTGCGACTCCTCACCGGATTTGTGCCTAGTCTCGCGGCCCGGGGTCCCGCACAAATCAACGCCGCATTCGAAGGAACCCTGGACCGGCCACGGATTACCGGCCGCGTGCATATCGAAAACGCTTCCACGCGGGTTGCTGATTTCCCAACCGGGCTCAGCGCTATCAGCGGGGACGTGGTATTCGATGCCACGCGATTGTACTTTGAGAATGTGAGCGCCGAATCCGGCGGGGGCACGCTGCGTCTTACCGGGAGTGTCAACTACGCGGAGAGCCCACTGCGCTACGACGTTACCGTGCGCACCGATCGCGTGCGCATTCGTTATCCAGAGGGCATGAGCTGGCTGGTCGGCGGTTCGCTGAGGCTGACCGGCACTCCAGCGGCGGGGCTGCTCTCCGGACGGGTGACCATCGAGCGGGTCACGCTCACACAAGGAATCGAAGTGGCCGGGATGCTCGTGTCGGCAAAGGAAGGCATCACTAGCCCCACCACTAGTTCACCTTACCTGCGCAATTTGCAATTCGACGTGGAAGCCCTCTCGGCACCCGATGCGCGCATGGAATGGCCGGGGGCGCAATTGCAGGCGGATGCCAATCTCCGCGTGCGAGGAACCTGGGAGCACCCCATTCTCCTGGGACACATTCACATACTGTCAGGCGACTTGTATTTTGCGGGGAACCGCTACCGGGTCAGCCGGGGAGATTTGAACTTTTCTAATCCTTTCCGTCTAGATCCGGTTTTGAACGTAGAAGCGACCACCACGATTGAACAATATGAGATCACCTTGAATTTCAACGGCCCGGCCAGCAAGCTCACACTGGCGTATCGTTCTGATCCGCCGCTTCCCGCGAACGACATCGTGACCTTACTGGCACTGGGACAAACCAGCTCGGAGGCCACCGCGCGCAGCGGCGGGACGACGCAAAGCGGCACGGCCGGCGCCTCGGCGATTCTTTCGGAAGCGATTTCCAGCCAACTCGGCGGACGGCTGGAACGTTTGTTTGGCATAACCCGGTTTCGCGTTGATCCGGGTCTAGCCGGAGTGGGCTCGACGAGCTCCCAACAAAGCGCGGCATCGCGCGTGACGGTAGAACAACAGATCGCGCGCAATCTGACGATCACTTATGTTTCGAACGTGAGCTCCACGCAGCAGCAGGTGATTCAAGTCGAATACAACGTGGATCGCAACGTTTCCATTGTTGGTTTGCGGGATCAGAACGGCACGTTTGGTATCGACATAAAAATCAAAAAGCGCTTTCAGTAAAGGGCCAGCGCTGCAACTCAGAACTCCGTTTCGTTATTGCGGATCTTGTTGTTGGGCGGCTTGCTGGGGAAGCGGTTGTGCTGCTCCGCCCGGTTGACCGCGGCGCTGCTGCCAGCGGCCCTGGCCCGGCCCGTTCCCGAGTCGCGCCGACTGTCCAAAATCCGGATTCTGCTGCTTTACCTCGGCCAAAGATTCCTTGGCGGCCTTGGCGCTTGCGGCGCGCACAGCGGCTTGCGTTTCGCGCCCGATTTTGGGCATCTCTGAGGCAACTTTCTGTCCCAAAGGCGAACCGTAGAACTGTAGCAACCCTTTGATCTCGTCATCCGTAAAGTGTTTGTCGTAAATGGCCACGAGTTGATCCGTGACCTGGTCGACATCGAATTTCTTCTGGTAGCCGGCGGCGAAAGCATTTACAAACGCCTGGCCTTTGTCGCTATTCGGAATGGTGGCGAGCAATTTTTCCCGGGCCTGTTCGACGGCGGTGTTCTCACCGTCCGCGACGAGGTCCCGCGCACCGACCAATTCCATCAGCGAACGGATGTCGGCTTCCTTCGCGGGGTCAACGGAAGAATTGGCTTGGGCAGAAGCAGCGCTGTTCTGAGCCGAGGCCGCGTTGGGGTGCGAGGCTTGCACCGCGTTCTGAGATGCTCCCTGAATAACCAGGAAAAAAGTACCAACGTAAATGATGATCAGTGCAAGAACGGCCTTCATTGCTGCCTCCGTGGCGGTTTTGCCAGCGCTTCGGCCACGACATTGATTTTAGAAAAGGGCGGTGCGGCCGCGAAACTGCTTCGAGGGACAGTCGTGCCGCGTCGTTCACTGGCCCGGCGTTCAGGTCCGGGTACAGGTGATGAATTTCTGCTACGATCGGTCGCCATGACGAAGACGGAAATGCCGGCTGGAACGCCCGCAGGAGCTCCCGCACCTGCTGCGGTGGTCGAGAGAGAAGCAGGTCTCCAGCGCGACTTGACGCCGGGGCAGTTAGCCATGATCGGACTCGGCAGCACGATCGGAACGGGCCTTTTTCTGGGAAGCGCTATTTCCGTAAAGCTGGCGGGGCCGGCGGTGATTCTGAGCTTCGCCGGAGCCGCGTCGATCGCGCTGACGATGATGTGGGCGCTGGCGGAGATGGCGGCGGCGCACCCGGCGGCGGGATCATTTGGGCTATACGCCGAGATGTACCTTCATCCGTGGGCGGGATTTGCGGTTCGCTTGACTTATTGGTTTTGCATGATGGTGGTGGTGGGCAGCGAGGTGGTAGCGGCTGCCATCTACATGAACTTCTGGTTTCCCAAGACACCGTCGGGGGTTTGGATCGGCTTGTTTTCGCTGATGATTTTATATGTCAACACCATCAGCATAGCAAACCTGGGATCTTTCGAGTACTTCTTGTCCATGTTCAAGGTATTGGTGATTGTGATTTTTCTAGTTTTAGGGACCGCACTGCTGACGGGCGTGGGCTTTCCGAAGGTAGGCTTTAGGAACTACACGGCATACGGTGGTTTTTTCCCGAACGGATGGAAGGGCGTCGGCCTCGGTGTGATATTGGGGCTTTTCAGTTTTTTCGGAATCGAAGTGGTTGGAAGCACGGCCGGGGAAGCGGCTGATCCGAAGGTGGCCGTGCCGAAAGCGTTACGGAGAACGCTCTTCGCTGTGGCGCTCTTTTATTTGGCGGGACTGGCGCTGGTGGTCGGAATTGTTCCCTGGCCACAAATCGGGCTGAGCGAGAGCCCGTTCGTGCGAGTTTTCAGGACGGTCGGAATCCCCGGCGCAGGCCACATCATGAATCTGGCGGTGCTGACGGCGGCGCTCTCCAGCGCGGTGGCCAATTTGTATTTTGGCGCCCGCTTAGCGTTCTCCCTAGCGCGGGGCGGTTATCTTCCGGCAATTCTCGGACGACTGAGCCGGAAAGGCATGCCGGTCGTGGCGGTGCTGGCTTCGGCAGGAGGCATGGCCGCGGCGTTAGTGCTTTCGAAGTACTACCAGGATTCTCTTTTTGCTTACATGATTGGGCTCAGCACATTTGGGGCGCTGTTCGCATGGCTGATTACCATATTGACGCATCTTTCCTTCAGACATTTTCACAAACGGCAGGCAAGACCGTACCTTCAGTTGGGGCCGCCAGGGCCTTGGGCGTCCCTCGTAGGGTTGGGAGGGCTCTTGGCAGTTTTGCTTTCGACGTGGTGGGTTCCGGAATTTCGCATCACCTTGCGGGCCGGCGTACCCTGGCTGGCGGTCATCACCTTGTGCTATTTTGTTTGGAGAAGAACCCCACCCCGCGTTCCAGTCGAGGGAGAAACACCGCATGGATGAACTTCTGAAGTGGCGCGGAGAGTTTCCGATCCTGGACCGCACCACTTACATGATCAGCAATTCGCTGGGCGCCATGCCTCGGGGAGTCTACGACGGGTTGCGCTCGTACGCCGATTCCTGGGCGGAACGTGGAGTTCGTGCGTGGGAGGAGGGCTGGTGGGAAATGGCCGTGGGCGTGGGCGACCAGATCGCCCCGCTGATTGGAGCTGGCCCGGGTGAGATTTCCTTGCACCAGAATGTGACGCTGACCCAAGCGGTGATTTCTTCCTGCTTTGATTTTCGTGGACCTCGCAACAAGGTGGTGATGGTGGAGTTGGAGTTTCCTTCGATTCAGTATTTCTACCACGAGCAACGCCGGCGGGGCGCGCGCGTCGAAGTTGTTGCGACTCCCGACCACATTCACATTGATCTGGAGAAGCTGCTCGCGAGCATCGACGAAACGACGCTGCTGGTGCCGATTTCACAGGTCCTGTTCCGCAGTTCCAGCATCGTTGATGCGCGTGCCATTGTTGAGCGGGCTCACCGTGTTGGGGCGCATGTGATTCTGGACGTTTTTCAGGCGACCGGAACGATTCCTCTGGACGTGCGCGGCCTGGGAGTCGATTTTGCGGTAGGCGGAGTCCTCAAGTGGCTCTGCGGCGGGCCGGGTGTAAGTTACTTATATGTGCGCGAAGATTTGCGCGCCAAGTTGCGCCCCGCGCTCACGGGTTGGAGCGCTCACCAGCGCCCGTTCGCTTTTGAAACTGGCGCCATCGACCCGCGAGAAGATTCCTTCCGCTTTCTGAACGGCACGCCGCACATCCCCGCGCTTTATGCGTGCCAGCCCGGACTGGAGATTCTCAATCGGGTTGGTATTACGGCGATTCGGGAAAAGTCCATGCGTTTGACCGCGCGACTCATCGAAGGCGCTCTGGACCGCGGCTGGCGGGTGAACACACCGGAAAATCCGGCGGACCGCGCGGGCACGGTCTCGATTGGATGCCCACATGCTTACCAGGTATGCCGGGAACTCCTGGCCCGGGAAATCCTAGTGGACTATCGTCCGCAAGCTGGGGTGCGCGTCTCGCCGCACTTCTACAACCGAGATGAGGAATGCGACTTTACCCTCGCCGAGATGGCAGAGATCCTCGAAACAGGCGTTTGGGAAAAACATGCGGCCGCGGTTACCCATGCTTGAGAAAAAAGAATACTCGACGCAATGTTTTGAAATGATTGAAAAGCAGTTGCGCCGCCGCGGGATCACCGATGCCGCCGTACTCGCGGCCATGACAGCCGTGCCGCGGCACGCCTTTGTGGCGGAGGAATTGCGTTCGCACGCTTATGATGACCTGCCCTTGCCGATCGGAAGCGGTCAAACCATTTCGCAGCCTTATATTGTTGCGGCCATGACCGTGGCGTTAGACTTGCAGCCCAATGATCGGGTTCTGGAAATTGGCACCGGTTGTGGGTATCAAGCCGCCGTGCTGTCCTGCCTGACCAAGGAAGTTTTCACCATCGAGCGGCGGCCGGAACTGGCTTCTAGCGCTTCTGCCAAATTGGCGCAACTGGGATACGCAAACGCGCATGTGCATTGCGGAGACGGCACACTCGGCTTGCTAGAACTTGCTCCTTTCGACGCCATCTTGGTTGCCGCTGCGGCTCCAGCGGTTCCCAAGCCCCTTCTTCGACAACTTGCCGAAGGTGGCCGCATGATTGTCCCCGTGGGGGATAGTGAACATCAGGAATTGCAGCTCATCGAAAAGCGCGGTAATGTTTTTCCCACCAAGATTCTAGAAGGCTGCCGATTTGTGCCGCTGGTTGGCCACTATGGCTGGCAGGAACCTTCCTGATGAGCTCAAGGGACCTCGAGCTTTCCATCATCATCCCATCTTACAACGAGGAATTGCGGCTTCCAGCAACGCTCGAGCGCATCGCCACCTACCTTGCGACATCGGGGCAGGAAGCCGAAGTCCTAGTTGTGGACGACGGTTCCCTAGACGGTACCGCCGCGGTGGCGGAATATTTTCGCATCAAGATTCCCTCCTTGCGCGTGGTTTCGAATGGCGTCAACCGTGGCAAAGGCTACAGCGTGCGCCACGGCATGCAGAAAGCCCGCGGGCGCATCGCACTTTTCACGGATGCCGACCTCTCCGCGCCGATTGAGGAAGCCGGCAAACTCATTGCCGCTTTGCAGGCCTACGACGTGGCGATCGGTTCCCGGGCTATGGACCGCAGCCTGATCAGCGTACACGAATCTCCCTTCCGGGAGTTCGCGGGCATCATCTTCAATAAGATTGTGCGAAGCATCTTGTGGCTGCCGTTCGTCGATACGCAGTGCGGCTTCAAGGCCTTCCGGCGCGAACGCTGCAGTGTGATCTTCGAGCAACAGACCATTGAGCGATTCGGGTTCGACCCGGAGTTGCTGTATCTGGCGCGGCGTCATGGATTTCAAGTGGTTGAAATTCCCGTGCGTTGGGGGCATTCACCGGCCACGAAAGTGAGCATGCTCAACGACAGCATCCAGATGTTCATCGATATCTTCACCATCCGATGGAATTCCCTGAGGGGCCGCTATCCGCGCCAAGCTTGATAAGCGCGGCTTCGCTTTGCAGCACAAAGTACTTGACAAACCTGGTTTTTTGCGTTAGGATTTTTCTATGGCCACTTCCGGACCGCTCCGCTCTCCGCAACGCGAGCCCATCCCCATCGACGCGCGCGCCGCCGATCATCTCCGCTACATCCGCGAAACGATGGAGAGCGCCGCCGAGTTTACCGCCGTGCCGGGCTGGGGAGGCGTGGCCATGGGAGTTACCGCGCTAGTAGCGGCTTGGGCGGCTTCGCGACAGGCTACGCCTCGCGCCTGGCTGGCCGTCTGGCTGATGGAAGCGTTCGTGGCGGTAGCCATTGCGGCGCCCGCCGCTGCTACCAAAGCGCACCGTGCCAACTCGGCGCTGTTTTCCGGGCCGGGCCGCAAGTTTGTTCTTAGTTTTGCTCCGCCGATTGTCGTCGGGGGCTTGCTGACCTTCGTTCTTTATCACGCCGGCGTCCTCGCGGCCCTGCCGGGTGTTTGGCTCTTGTTGTACGGGACGGCCATCGTTACCGGCGGAGCGTTTTCTGTTCGCGTTGTCCCGGTGATGGGTTTGTGCCTGATGTTGCTGGGTGGCGCTTCGCTGTTCACCCCGGCGGCGTGGGGAGACGCATTCATGGCCGCTGGATTTGGTGGCGTGCAGATGGCCTTTGGTTGGTGGATCGCCCGGCATTACGGAGGCTAGCAGGAATTGGCAATGGCTAAGTCGTCTACCGTCCGTCAAGAAAGACTGCAACGGTCTCGCGAGCGCGAAGCCTCGCTGGAAGCTATCCGCAATCCGGCGCGAGAAGCCGTGCCTGCGAACTTGGACCGGCTGATCCACGAACGAATCCGCTTGGGTATCGTCAGCGCACTGGCGGTCAACCGCGCGCTTACCTTCAACGAACTGAAAGCACTCCTAAAAACCACCGACGGCAACCTCAGCGTGCACGCCCGCAAGCTGGAAGAAGCGGACTACATCGTGTGCACAAAATCCTTCGACGGGCGCTTGCCGAAGACGGAATACCGCCTGGCGGCGGCCGGGCGCAAAGCCCTGGAGCGCTACTTGAATCACATGGAAGCGTTGATTCGCGCGACCCGCGAAGGCTGAAAGGCAAAAATTTTTAAGTTTCTACTTTGTATTACAGAGTAGTTTGCGTTACTTCCTCCGCGGCGGAGAAAGAAACATGCTCATGCATCAACTAACCGTACGACAACTTCCCACCGTGCCGCCGGCCATGGTCCAGGCTGCGCTCCACGTCGCGATTATCTCGGATGGCAATGGCCGTTGGGCCACTTCGCGAGGCTTGCCGCGCTCGGCCGGTCATCGCGCCGGAGCTACATCCGCGCGCAAGATTATCGAGGCCGCGCCACGGATGGGCATCCACACACTGACGCTTTTCGCGCTTTCTTCAGCGAATTGGAAGCGGCCCGCCGCGGAAGTCCACGCCATCCTGCGGCTGCTTCACGAATACTTACTCACGGAAACGACTCACTGCATCGCTGAAGGTGTGCGGCTGAGCATCATCGGGCGCCGGGATCGCTTGCCCGCCACTCTCCGCCAGGCCATAGCGGATTCGGAAGCAGCCACGGCCAGGGGCTCGCGTCTGCACTTGCGGCTGGCGGTGGATTATTCCGCTCGCGAAGCCATTTATCACGCCGCGTGCCGCTTTTACAAAGTCACGGAGCTCTCGCCTGAGTCTTTTAGCGCCGTGCTTGCGGAAGTCCTCCGGGGGGGCTCGACGGAAGTTGATTTGCTGATTCGTACCGGCGGGGAACAGCGGTTATCTGATTTTCTCTTGTGGGAATGCGCTTTCGCGGAGTTCGTCTTTTTGGACAAACGCTGGCCAGATTTTACCGTCAGCGATCTAGAGGCGGCGCTAATGGAATTTGCCAGGCGCGAACGTACGCGCGGCGCATTGCCGGATGCCATCGCCGGTTAAGAGGGGAACTCCATAGCCCAGTGTTTTGGCGGCGCAAATCATATAATTCTGGCGGCCGTCCTAGTTCACGCGGTCACCGCACGAAATCCCGGCACGGAGGACCAACTCGGGAAGCTGCGGCACCGGCTGGTCCCACCCCTCATTTGAGCGAACCCGTACGATATAGAAAATAAATAGCTTGCTAGCGTTTCGGCGGCTGGCACCCGGCCTGACGTTTCATCCTGCTCCGTCGTCTATACCCTAGGAGCCAGGGGATGGGAACCATGGGACTTGCGCTGCCTTGGAAGGCTAGAATCTCTTCCACGTCGCGCGAACGGGGGACGCGAGTGGAACCTTCCGAGCACCTTGCTGGGGGGCCCGACCAGGCCACCATGGATGCCAGGAGCGCAGATGCCGCGCTGGCTGCCGCTTGCCGGTCCGGTGATCTGGGCGCCTACGAGCGTCTTTATCTGACGCATGGCGCGCGCATGAAGAACCTAGCGAGCAATATTCTTGGCAATCCGAGCGACGCGGAAGATGCCGTGCAGGAAACGTTCTTGAAAGTGCAGCGCAGCATTGCCAGCTTTCGGGGCCAATCGAGTTTCGTCACTTGGATATACCGAATCTTGATTAACACCTGCTACGATGCGCGGCGCAGCCGGCTGCGCAAGAAGGAAATCGCGAACGATGATTCCCTGGAGACGCCGCGTCTGGAGCCGCGGGCGCCGGGAGCACATCCCACATTGCGCATGGCCCTGGAGCGTGCGCTGGAGAAGCTGACGCGGCATCAACGCGACGTCTTTCTTTTGTACGAGGTCGAAGGTTTCCGCCACGCGGAGATCGCCGGGATGCTGGAGATGACCGAGACGGCTTCGAAGAACACACTCTTTCAAGCGAAGAAGAATCTTCGCCAGATGCTCTGAACCTCCGCGCCGCAATGCCGCGGAAACACGGTGAACGACGATGAAAGTGACTTGTAGCCATCGGGATCGGATTTTTGAAGACGGCACGCCCGCCGAATGGGCGGCGCTGGAAGCGCATGCGGTTTCCTGCCCGCTTTGTGCGGAAGAGATTCGCGCTTGGCAGTCCCTGAGCGTCGCAGCAAAACAGCTGCGCGACGACTCGGACGGTCCTTCGTTCTGGCCGCGCATCGAGCGCGCGCTTACCGAAGAAGCGGCGCGAAATGCGAAGCGCGCGGGGCGCCGAAGCTGGTTTTCGTTTTTCCCAAGTTTATCGCCTGTGTGGCCAACGGTTCTTGCTGGTGCTTTCGTTCTAGTGCTGGCGATTTTCGGCGGCTGGGTCATTGTTCACCCGCAAGCGCCGCGCCGGCCTGGAAAAGACGACAAGTCGCTCCTAGAGAGCAGCGCGCTGAAGGAAGTGGAAAGAGCGGAAACGGCGTACGAGCGTGCCATTGACGGGCTCGCGGCCGAGACCAAGCCGCAACTTGAAAATCCTGCTACACCATTGCTCGCGAACTACCAAGAGAAATTGCTGGTGCTGGATAGCGCCATTGCCGATCTGCGCGCGCAAGCAGGAATGAATCCGTCGAATGCTCAATTGCGCTACCAGTTGCTGGCCATGTATCAGGAAAAGCAGCACACGCTGGAGGATGTTTTGGAGGCGAAACAGCAATGATTGGCGATTTATCCGTCTTTCGGAGGGGTCAGCTGCATTTTGCGGCGGCTGCGGGACTGCTCTCGGTGGCGCTGCTGCTCACGGCCAAGCCCGTGCGCTCTGCAAATTCTGCGCAAGAACAAGTGTCGAGGGATTTCCAGCAGACCGTAACGCTGGGCGCCGGCCAGTCCGTGCGCATCGAGCACAAGTTCGGAGGCATCAGGCTACATGGTGAGTCGGGCCGCGATGTCAAGATTTCCGCGACGATCCACGCACAAGCCAGTTCTCATGAGCAAGCGGAATCCTTCGCGCAAAAAATCAAGATCGAAGTTCAGCAGACCGGAGAAGGAGTGCGCATCAAGACGGTTTATCCGGATGAAGAGAAAAGTTGGTTTCATTCCAGCAAGCACTCTTCCTGGTCCGTCAGTTACGACATCGGGATGCCCGCTGACGCGCCGGTTACCGTGCGAAATAGCTTCGGAAGTATCGAGGTTGCCGGCGTTCACGGAGTCGCGGATGTAGAAAACGGTTACGGCACGCTCAACGTCCGGGATGCCGGCCCCGGGCGATGGAACAATGCGTTCGGCAGCATCGAAATCATCGGAGCCGGGGGAAATGTCATCGTGAGCAATAACAATGCCTCGGTCGAAGTATCGGACATAAAGGGCACTCTCGAGGTGCGCGACCGCTTTGGCAGCATCACGGCACGAAATATTCAGGGCGCGGCGACCCTCACGGGCGGCAATGGCGCGGTTACTTTGAGCGAAGCCGCCGCCGCGAACATCACCACTTCATTTGGGAGCGTCGATGCACGGAATATCCGTGGCGACCTTGCGGTGCACGACAACAACGGAAACGTGGAGATCTCCGCTATCGGCGGCGCCGCCGATATAACCAGCAGCTTCGGCAACGTCACCTTTACGGATGTGCATGGCCGCGTCAATTGCACGACGAACAATGGCCGGGTCAAGGGTAGCTCGGTAACCGGGAACTCTGTGACTATTCGCGATTCCTTCGGCAACATCGAGATGGACACCATCGGCGGCTCGCTAGACGCGGAAACGTCTAATGGGAAAATCTCGGTGCGCGACGCGCGCGGAAGCGCGACGTTGAAATCTTCTTTCGGAGCTATCGAAGCCTCGAACATCCCGAAGGGAATTCGTGCCGTCACCGGGAACGGGGCCATCACGCTCACCGACATCGGCGGAGATGCTTATGCCAAGACCAGCTTTGGAAGCGTCTTGATAGAACGGATTAGCGGCAATCTGACGGTGGAGAACACCAACGGCTCGGTGACGGCAAGAAACGTGAAGGGCGATGCCGACGTGAAGACATCATTCGCGGGAGTCACGCTGGATACGATTGGCGGGCGAATCACCGTGGACAATCAGAATGGCGCGATCGCCGTCGTGGCCACGCGGCCGGCCAGCGGTTGCCGCGACATTTCGCTGAAGACCTCGTTCTCATCCATCCGCGTGCGCATTCCGGAAGGCCTGGGATACAACCTAACGGCAAGAACCTCGTTCGGCCGGATTTCCTCGGAATTGCCGGTTACTTCGACAGGCAGTATCGGGGGCGATGCACTCAATGGGACCATAGGCTCGGGCGGCTGCCAGCTGCAACTCACGGATTCCAACGGCAGCATCGAAATCGCCAAGGGTTCCTGACCGAGCGCGCCATTACTTTGTGGCCCGTCGAGCTCGATCCATTCTAAACGCTTGCTTCAGGACACGCGTGGCGGTCTCGGTCAGATGAAATTGCGTGAGTTCGTCTTCGCGCGCGAATGCCACATCGGTTACATCGCTTCCGGCATGAGGCTCACCGCGGAGACGTTCGCAGAGATAATCCGCAATGACGAAATGGAAGCGAGGCCGGGTTTTCGCTTCGGCGGTCGTAGAATCGTCCCCCAGGAAAATTCGGTCGAATACCTCGATCAAGTCAAGCACGCGAACCTCAACTCCTGTTTCTTCCAGCAATTCCCGCACGACCCCTTCCTGCAAACTCTCGCCGAGCTCCAGAGTGCCGCCCGGGATGGACCATTCCCCAAGCAACGGCTCGCTGCCGCGGCGAATCAAAAGTGTCCTGCCCTGTTCGATAATCACGCCTCCGATGCCAACCACTGGCCGTTCGGGGTATTCTCTAGAAGAAGCCATTTCGCGTGGTCCTTATGCCCATAGCATGTGGCGTTCAAAGCAGGGCCGCCATGCGCGGGAGTTGACTTCATACGCTGCGGTATATAATACGCTGCACAGGGGGGCGTGGTCTTCGTACCCCCGCTTCAGAAACGACTATACGGAGGGTGGAGCCGTGATCCGTTGCCCTGAATGTTCCGCCGAAATCGATGTCGATGAAGACGAAGTCGAGGAAGGCGAGATCCTGAGCTGTCCCGAATGTGAATCCGAGCTCGAGGTTTCACAGACTCATCCGGTCCACCTGAACCTCATCGCCGATGATGCGGATGAAGAAGACGACGAGGAAGACGAGGAGAAGACCGGGGAAAACGGCGACCTCATCGACGATGATGATGACGAGGAAGACGAAGAGGATGATGAGGAGTAGCGGGCCCATCCCGCGCCGCTTGGCATCTTACGGTCCTGGGAGCGCCATCTAAACGTGCCATGAGCGACACCACGCACCAGAAGCAGCGGATTGCCATTCTCTCGACGGCAGGGCTTGTGGCCTTCTTTTTTGCAGCATTTGCCCACGCGCAAGAACCTCCCCCGCCTCCACCCACTCCCGCTCCCACGGCGCCGGCACCCGAGGGCCAGCCGGGTAAAAAAAAGTACAGCCACGTAAAAGACTATCTGATTCGCGGAACGGTCTTTACGGAAAAAGCCTTTGCATTTCCGGGAGTGCAGCTGCGCATCCGGAGGGTGGGAGAAAAGAAATTTCGCTGGGAGAGCTACACAAATTCCCGGGGCGAATTTGCTGTCCGTGTGCCGCAGGGCGCAGACTATGAAATGGTGATCCGCGTGAAGGGCTTCGCGGAACAGACGCGCACTATCGATACGAAAACCGGCGCGAACGAGGAAAACCTCGTGTTCCGAATGCAGCCGACTGCAGGAGGCAAAGGATGAGCTGTCGGCGAATCTGCGGTCTGGCGGTGATTCTCGCGCTCTTTGCCGGCGTGGGGGTGGCGCAAGATAAGAAGCGCGAAGCGCAGCTCCGCACGGTGCGCGGCGTGGTGGCAGACAAGTCCGATAACCCGCTTTCCGGCAGCGTGGTTTTCCTGAAAAACCTGCGCACCAATTCTGTTCGTAGCAGTTACACCGATGACACCGGCAGCTACCGTTTCAGCGGCTTGGATCCCAACGCCGATTACGAACTGCACGCGGAGAAAGAAGGAGCCAAATCAGCTACGCGCACGGTCTCCAGCTTCGACAGCCGCAAGGACATCGTTCTGAACCTCAAAATTGACAAGAAAAAGAGCTGACTCCCATCCACTCCCCTGCGGCGAAGCGCTAGTTCGGAGACGCGCCAGAGTAACCGTGCCATGGGAACTACCTGCGATGATTGGCGGAATATGAGCTAGTGGATGACCTCCAGGTACAACCTTCTCTTTGTGCGAAGAATCTAAATTGTGAAGCCTCATTGTGGAAACGGCGACGTCTCTTTTGTTGCGTAATAGCAAGTCCGCCGGGAGATAATTAGAGCCGTGAACAGACCAAATGGGATGAGGCGGTATATTGCACTTTTACTGTTGACTGGACTCTTGGTCGCGGTTGCGCCAGCGCTGGCACAACCGCAAGAGCCCCAGCAGCCAGCCCCAGTCCCTTCCGAACCGAAACCCGCAGACGCGAAAGATGGTAAAGAAAAAGACAAACCGGACGGGACGGTTGGGAAGAGCAAGTTGGAAAAGGAGACTGGAACTGTAAACGATCGCATCTTCGAGGTTCTGCCGAATTACGGGACGGTGGAGAACGCCAATGAGCTTCCACCGCTTACAAGCGGGCAGAAATACAGGTTGGCGACCGCCAGCGTTTTCGATTGGGCATCCTATCCGTTCAACGGCGCGCTCTCGGCAATCGCGCAAGCAAGGAATGATCCCAAAGAGTGGGGACAAGGTTGGGCCGCCTACGGAAAAAGGTTCGGTGCGAACTTTGCCGACAATAGTATTGGCACCTACATGACTACGGCGATCTTCCCCAGCCTACTCCACGAGGATCCCCGTTACTACCAGCTGGGAAAGGGAAGCTTTGGACGCCGCGCCTACCATGGCGTTAACCGACTTTTTGTCACCCGGACGGATTCGGGGCACGATCACTTCAACTATTCTGAATCGGTTGGCAATGCCGTGGCCGCAGCCATTTCCAATATTTACCATGTCCCAAATGATCGAACGGCTTCTCGAAATGCCACCACGTTTGCTTTTCTGATTTTGTACGACGGCTTGTCCAACGAATTGAAGGAATTCTGGCCGGATATCCGTCGAAAAGTGTTTCACAAGAATACGCCGTAAGCCGGGGCCGCCATCACTTCCGATGACCCGGCTGCACTTCTGGCGCCAGGACCTGCACTGCTCTGGGTACGGCTTCGATTTCCACCGGTGTCGGGCCGATGATCTCGCCATCGCCATGAAAGAGGCGGGGCTTGTCCGTCGTCAATCGCACGCGGTTTACGCACCACCGTTTTATGCTGGAAGTTCGAAGTTCCCCGCTCCGCATTAATGGTGGTACCAACCTCAACGCGCGTAATATGCCGATATCTTCGATCAGGACAACGTGGATCAAGCCATCGTCGAGGGTCGCCCGGGGGGCTAGTCTCAATCCGGCACCATAGGTCGGTGAATTTAAAACGGCTGCAACCAATACTCTGGCTTCTTGGGGGATGAGATCACTACCGGGAAATTCAACGCGAACTTCCAGGGGCACGAATCCTAGCAGCGCGCGCAGAGCTGATGCGATGTAACGAGATCGACCAGGAAAACGACGGAACGCTCCGCTCGCGTACTGCGCGGCCTTGGCGTCAAGTCCAATACCTCCTCCTCCCACATACAAGCGCATTCGCCCTTCCCCTGTCCGCACTCTTACGAGATCCACAAAACGCGGCCTGCCAAGCAGGGTAGCTTCAGCCGCTTTCCAGGGATCGTCCGGCAGACCGAGCGCGGCAGCAAAATCATTTCCCCCTCCGAAAGGAAGCACACCCAACAAAACATCGGCGCCGAACGCGGTATTTGCTAGCACCTGAAAGGTTCCGTCCCCACCCATCGCAAAAAGCGCGCGCTTTCCTTGTGAAATGGCATTTTGTGCGAACGACTCGAGCTCGGCCGCGCTATTCGTTATTAAAAATTGCCCGTGAACGTGGAATGACTCGAAAAGTTTCTGAAATTTTGACAGCTGCGAGCGCGCTCGGCGAGCGCCGGCAGCGAGGTTAACGAAGACGATAACTTCGGATTCACGCAGGATGCTAAAAGCTTCGCGGCTGTCAGTCATCCTGGACCCCTCCACTTCAGCCGAAGCTCTTGTGCTCTGCGTTGCAAGGGACCTTGTCGGGGTCTCTCTTTGGCAGTTCGTTCGCCGGTGTGGGAGTGAGCATACTACCTCTTAGTCAGGCGCACAGTTAGACTGACGCGAGAGCGACTTTAAGACTATTTTGTAAGACACTGACGGGGGGTACTGCTAAGTAGTTTCCTTGCCGGATTGATCACAACCAGCCTTAACCGGCGTGATCGCTCTCCCGGTGCAGATGACCATTGCGGGAGTCGCGCCATGGCCTTGTCGATATCACGTAACTTAACTTATGGTAGTCCTATGACCCCAAAACGAACCCGAGTTAGCCTCAATCTGGTATTGTTTCCAAACCGTGATTAAGCGGATCCATGTGTCTGGCTATAGGTCTGTTCGGGACCTCGACCTCGAATTGAAGCCCATTAATGTCCTCACCGGCCCGAACGGCTGTGGAAAGTCCAACCTTTACAACTCCCTGGTCTTGATGGCGCGCGCGGCGCAAGGGCAATTGGCGCGGGCGATCGCCGCGGAGGGCGGCACGCCCAGCGTGTTCTGGGCCGGAGGCGAGCGCGTTCGTTATCAGCGCAAGAAACCTCCCAAACGAGTCGTGCTTGGCTTTGAAGGGGAGAAGTTCAGCTACGAACTGCAAATCGGCCTCCCGTCCCCAAACGAGCATGCGCTGGAAACCATGTTCACACTCGACCCTCGCGTAAAGGAAGAATATATCTGGTACATCTGGCCCCCAACGTCAGCGCGTGCATCTGACGCGAACCGCCGTGTGGCTATGTTGAAGCGCGACGAACCTTCGGCGTGGCTGCGCAACACGGAAGGCAGTATGGTTACCTATCCCTTCCAGATTTCGAAACACGAGTCCGTCCTGTCGCAGATCATTGATCCGCACCTCTATCCGGAAATCTCGGCAATACGCCAGCAGGTCTTGAGCTGGCGTTTTTATCATCATTTCCGTAGCGACCTGGATTCCCCTGTGCGGCAACCGCAAATTGGTGTCTATACGCCGGTTCTTAGTCACGATGGCTCGGACCTTGCGGCTGCTCTCCAGACCATTCTTGAAATCGGCGATGGTGCTGCCCTTCGCCAGACCGTGGCGGAGGCCTTTGGCGGGGCGACTCTCCTGATCGAAGCGATGGATACCCGCTTCAGCATAAAGATGAAAATTCCTGGGCTGCTGCGTCCCTTGCAGGCGCAGGAATTCTCGGACGGACAAGTGCGGTTCTTATGCTTGTGTGCGGCGCTGCTTAGCCCTCGTCCGCCTTCGCTATTGGCGGTCAACGAACCGGAGACGAGCCTGCATCCGGACATTCTGGATGCCCTGGCGCACTTAATCGTTCGGGCATCGAAAAACGTCCAGCTCTGGATTACCACGCATTCGCAGCCCTTGGCTGACCGCATCGAGAAACATTCCGGCGTGCCGCGCGTGCGCCTCCGTATGTCCGACGGCGAGACTCAAGTCGAAGCGGATCGGAAGGGCGCCTGAAGGGTTGAGGGTCATTCAAATAATCTAATCCGACACGACCGTTCAGGCGAGCGAATGGATGGTCAGGGTCAGTATTCCTTGAACGCCGCATAATGGTCGCCCGCGTTTCACTCGCTTGGCAAAATCAGGTCCATCAGCCTATATCACAAAGAGTTTCATGTTGCTTGCACAAAATAGCCGAGCGTCATCCGACAGCCGCATGTCCTCGCTCCCTTGTGTCCAAAATTGCCGCGCTGCGTCGCGAGCGCACTCCCAAACATCCAACGTATTCGCAGTGGCGTGCGGCAGGACAAACTCGCGCGGTGGTACTTGCCCATCGCCCGCGGGCGCATACAGCATTGAGACTTGGTCGAATGCCGGAGCTAGACGCAGACGAGACCCTTGTGCAAAGAACAGTATGTTGTACTGATGTCGATCCGTATTTGCTATGAGTGCTCCAAACGCATCAAGCCAGGAAAGCCGCCGGGCATCTTCAACACTCAAACGCGCTGCCTCTTTCAGTGTAACAGCCGCGTCCGCCCACGAGTCCGCGAGATCGTCGTGAGCAGACGCAAGACTTATGACCGCACCCCTCCCGCGCACCCCGAGGCGATCAAATCGCTCACTCTCCAGAAACCAATAATCAGGCGTTTCGATGACGTTTGTATTCGCGGTCGGGATGCCATGGGACGCTGCAACGTGCAACGCAATTCCTTCTAGGATCAGCAGATCGCACCAACGCCTAGCGGCCATATCCCCGACCCCTCCGCGGCCAGCGAATTTGACGAGCATATGCTGGTTGCCAATTAGCACGCCGAATTTCGGTCGTTCTCCCCCTGCCGAAGAACCCGGCGGATGACCTGCGATGGTTGCCTGTGCAAGAGCCGGGTAATCATCGCGGCTTTTGGAAACGAGCTTAATGCCCTGCCATCGAGCGAATGATTCTTCGCCTACAATCAAATTGCCCGGTAAGTCCTCTCCCCGTCGGGACATCGCGAGCAAAATGTGATGGTCAGACCAGTCGGATAATATCGGCGGTAGCCTGAGATCGGCATGGACGGCTGCGAAGTGTCGGCCCAAGAAGCCTGAAGGACGAGCGTCAGCTAATTCTGCAGGAAGCCCATCCGCGACCGTGCCTATCGGCATCCAGGCCGTCTGATGAGCGGCAAGTGTAATGAGTTCTCCCGCAGTGGCTGCTGAGCCAGATTCGCCTATACGGAATAGCGGAAACCGTGGACCTTCCAGATTTGGCCATGTCTGACGCAAGCCGTATTGCGTCGCCCTGCCTCGACCAATCCTTAGGACCTCCGGTCCAGCTTCTCTCACCACGCGCATAAGCGTGGATGGCGACACCCCCAGCCGCTCCCGAAGGTCAGGAGCTGACAATACGCCACGGTCCAGTGGGGCAATAATATCGTTGGCCATGAAATGATTATACACCATGATTTCTTCTGCCTTCCTATTTGTTTTAAGGTATTTAGATCTAGATGCGAGACTATTAGTGAAATGATTTATAACACGATTTGTGAAACGATTTTACGATGACCAATGCCTTGGAGTGCCAGCGTAATCGTGCGCTCGTTGGCAATGCATAAACTTTGACGCCTCTGCCGGAATCGAGAACAAACAGGATACGATTCTGCCTCAGAAGTATTCAAGACCGTCCGATCACCGAAAACGCCTCGTGCCACATTTTCAGGGCCGTTTCGCCATGGCCTAGACTTGCGAGCGCCAGGATAGCCTGTTGTGTCACGCCGTAATGTGACGTGCTTAGCGTCTCCAAGCGACAGCCAACCACCGCCACCGCGGGACCTTGTGAAGGCGAGTGTGTAGGTGATCGCGGCAAGCTTTGCGAGGTCAAAACGCGCGAACCCGCCCGCTAGGTCCGCAAGATGGACTGCGTCCATGACAAACCAACGATGCCTCGCGAAGTACCTTAGAAAGACTTCGGCTTGCGATTCCTGGCCTTGAGAAACTAAATCAATCAGCCAGAAACCTACCAAATTCACGACACGATCGCGATCCGAGGCATTCTCAAGTGCCGAAGTCGTGACCTTTGAGACTGCTTTCATTGTCGCGGGTAAGGACCGTGGCGTGGGAAGGCTAAAGCGCTCGTCGAGCTTCGACCTCGCCGCGGTCCGCATTTGTTCTCCGTTTGGACTCTCTTCTGTTTTTGCTTTGCGGAATTCAAGATCTGCCAGCCTTGGCAGTTTCAGATTAAGATGCGCAAACAGTTTCCGGGCTTCCTCGACTAGCGTTAGATCGTGGTTGAGCGAATCTCCTGTCATTGTTGCGTTATGGCTCCTTCAACGGAATTGAGATGCGCAAGTCGCTCCGACTCCGCGATTGGCAACGAGCGCAAGAACTAGTGCGCAAGTGGGACGCAGGGGCTCGAAACCTCCGCGAGCGAACGGCGAGCAGTTTTAAGAAGATTCGGGATAGTTTATCCATGATGACTTCCAATCGCTGAGGAGAGTGTGGTCCTGGCGAGATTATAACGTATGCTCAAAACCTGCCAAGCTAACCTGCTCGTGGTACTTCTGCTCGTGGACCCGTACAAATTGTGGCGTGGTGGACCACGCCAAATTCTTCAAGGCACTAGGGCAGCGCATCTGGGAGCTACGCCGAAAGCGCCGTTACAGCCAGGAAGATATGATTTCCTTTGGTTTCTCAGCGCGCCATTGGCAGCAGATCGAGGCGGGACGACCTATCACAGTTACGACTCTTCTCCGCGTCTGCGGTGTCTTGAAGATTCGGATTGATCGTATGGTTCGTGGATTGGACAGAGGGATTTATCGAAACTGACGCTTTCGCTTCGCCTCGGGTTTACGAGGCAATGAGCTAGCTGAGAAATGCCCACATCAGATTGAGGGGACATAGCGGACACGGACGGAAAAACGAGACCACCCCCGTGAGCGTAAATCCTGATAGCAACACTTGAGCCATCCTTGACAGCGCAAACCGTGTGGCCTAACGTCTCCCCTTGCCGTTGTCTAAATCTGTTCTTCCAGCCTCTTCAGCCTTGGTCACCGTGATACTTTCTTGTGGTAGCCAGCTTATTGCCACATGGTGTCGTGAATGGCTCTCTGTGGCACGG
>Ga0307475_10000041_pt1 | contig 65310 bp, 58 predicted proteins | sample atmos_gasesECM1C_FD_203317 | JGI IMG/M metagenome (GOLD analysis project Ga0307475, IMG submission 203317) | Hardwood forest soil microbial communities from Morgan-Monroe State Forest, Indiana, United States - atmos_gasesECM1C_515 | ecosystem: Environmental > Terrestrial > Soil > Temperate... | reverse complement strand
TGCCCGAGGCGGCATTGCGATTCTTCATCGTTCCATCGAGGCCGGCGACCGGCAGCGACGCGATGAAATCGGGCATGCGCGGGCTCGCATAAGCGTGCCGCAGCAGCCGGGCCAGACTGTCGGCCGAAATGCGCTCGCGGCGCGACAGGCCGCAACCGTTTTCCAGCACGAGCTCGGGCATGGCCAGGCCCGAGCGGGCCAGCCAGGCCGACACGGCCTGAGCCGAGCGCTCGGCGCTCTCGCCCTGGTCCGTGTCCGGCCCGCCCAGCGTCAGGAACACCTGCCGTGCCATCACGTTGTTGCTGAATTTGTTGATGTCGCGCACGACTTCCGACAGCGGCAGGGACTCGTGCACCAGCAGCTCGATCGCGCCCGCCGGCGTGCGTCCTTCGCGCACGTGTCCGATCCACGAGCCGCCGCCAGCCTCCCACAGCGCGCGGAAGGCGGCGCCCACGTACTGCGTGTGGTCGAGCAGGCTGATGTGCCAGCTCTGCTCGGCGCAGTCCAGCGGGTAGCGTCCGGCAAATCGCGGCGTCCACGGATCGCTGAAATCGGCCTTCAACCGCTCGCGCCAGTCGCCGCACGGACCGCTGGCCAGCGGCACGCTCGCGGGCAGCCGCATTCCCGCCAGAGTCGGTGTGGCGATGATCCTGGCCACCGCGGACGCCCGATCGGGGACGAATTCGAGCGACAGTGTCTTGAAGTTGACCAGCAGCGCATCGGGCGCCACGTTGTACGGCCGCAGATCGTTGCCGTCCAACGAACCGCCCGAGGCCGCGTGCGGATCGAACACCGACTTGTCCAGCACCAGGTCGCCGTGGATCTGCCGCAATCCGAGACCGCGCAAGCGGTGCACCAGCATCCAGAAGCGCTCGATCACCAGGCTCGGGTCGCCGCTGCCTCGGACGATCAGGTTGCCGTCCAGGCGGCCGCCCTTTGGATGCGATGAGGCGTAGATCTCGGTTTTCCACTGGAACGCCGGGCCCAGCAGGTTCAATGCCGCGTACGTCGTCAGCAGCTTCATCGTCGAAGCCGGATTCATCGGCGTGGCATCGTTCAGCTCGAGCCTGATCGGACCGGAGTCCAGCGGGGCGACGACGAGTCCGATCGCCGTGGCGGGGATCCGCGCCTCGTGCAGTGCGGCGGCAACCGCGGGCGGAATTTCGTCGCGGCCCATCGCCGGCTCGGCACCGGCGGCGATGGCCGGTGCGAGCACCCACGCCGCCGCGGCGACAGCCCCTAGCAGACGAAAAGACAAGCGCGCATCAGCGCACACCGAAGCGGTCATGCGGCGATGGTACTGATTTCTCCAAGGTGCCTTCGGCGAGCACCCTCACCCCCGCCGCAAGCGCGTCGGCATTCGCACAGGCACGCCGTATCGCCCCTCGCCCGCGCAGCGGGAGAGGGGAGGGGGTGAGGGTGGCCCGCCGGAGCCGAGGCTTACGATCAGCGATTCAACACCGCCGCCAGCCGTTTGCGATAGCTCGCTACGAGCTGCGGCTGCTGCGCGGCCAGGTCGAACACCGCGAGCATCGTGCGCCGAGCGGCATCGTCGCCGAAGGCGCGATCGCGCTCGACCACTTCGATCAGCTGCGCCAGCGCCTGGCCGAATTCGCGCCGAGCGATATGCCACTGCGCCAGGTCCAGGCGGGCCTGCAGATCGCCCGGATTGGCATCGATGCGGGCTCGCAACTCGCTCGGCTCTGGCCCGGAGCTGGCCCCTTGCAGGCTCGCCAGCCGCGTCTTCAGGGCCTGCAGGCGTGCGTCGCCGCTCAGCACCGCGCCCGCTGCCGCCAAGGCGCGCTCGGCCTCCGCGATCCGCTCGGGGTCGATGGGCTCCGGCAGCCGCTCCAGCAGCGTCTCGGCCAGGTCCAACTGGGCCTGGGCCGCATTCGGGTCCAGCGCCACCGCGGCGCGCAGCGCCGCCACCGCTTCGGCCAGCTGGCCGTTTTCGATGAGGTGGCGCGCCTTGCGCCGTTCTATTTCGCTCGGGTTCGGCAGCAGCCGGTCGATGAACCCGCGCAGCTGCGATTCGGGCAACGCTCCGACGAACGCGTCGACCGGGTCGCCGTCCACAAACGCCACCACGTAGGGAATGCTGCGCACACGGAACTGGGCGGCCAATTCGGGGTTCTGGTCCGAGTTGATCTTGACCAGCCGGAAGCGGCCGCCATAGTCGCGCTCGAGCCGCTCCAGCATCGGGCCCAGCACCCGGCACGGACCGCACCAGGGCGCCCAGAAGTCGACCAGCACGGCAGCTTCGCGCGACGCCTCGATGACCTCGCGCTCGAATACGTCTTGACCGATCTCGACCATAGGATCCTCCAGGCCTTTTAGATGGAGACTGGACCGCAGGGTTCAATGACCCTGCTAGATGGAGACGGGACCGCAGGGTTCAATGGGCCCTGCTAGATGGGAGACTGGACCGCCGCAGGGTTCAATGGGCCCTGCTTCGCCCGGCTGCGCCGGGCTACGCAGGGCTGCACCTGTACAACTAGCCCGCCGGAGGCGGGCTAGTTGTACAGGTGCAGCATTCCGAGGCCGGCGCGCCGGTGGGCGCCAAAGCCGCGCTGCACGAACCGCTTCATCCGCTCGGGCTCGGCCACCTCCAGCGCGCCCTCGAGGACCGCATGGTCGATGCGGTAGGGAACGCCTTCGTGCCGAAAACGCAGACTGCGCAGCGAAGCGCTGAACATCAGCGGCTTGATCCCGAAGGTGGGCGCCCCGGCGCTGAACCAGGCCTCGAATTCGGAGGTGGTGCGGAACGGGTGGACCACCTTCTCCTCACCTTGAAAGACCTCATGCCCGACGCAAACCGGCAGGCTGAAGTGGTACATCAGCCCGCTGGCGAGCTGGATCACGACGCGTTTGGGCTCCAGCGCCGCGGCGCCGTCCGGTTTGCCGCTCCACGGTACCGCCGAGCGGACCCAGAAGCGGCCCGCCACGCTGCTGTCGGCGCGAAACAGGAAATTGCCCGCGCCGGCCTTCTGGCCGAACACGCTGCGCAGCCGCTCGTGCGCCGTCACCGGGTCGCAGTCGGGCTCGAACGCGATCGCCGTCTCGTACAGCTCGATCTGGGGAATGTCGAGCTGCGTGAAACCGACCAAGGCGGGTGTCTTGCTGGCGGCAGTCTTCTGAGCCGGACGATTCATTCGAATGTCTTGGGCAGAACCGGTTGGGCAACCCTCCTACATACCGTCAAGCCGGCCACCGCGACAGTCGCACGAATGGATTAGCCTGCCCAGTTGCGCTCCGGGGGCCTATTGCGCGGCACAAAGCCCGTTCGTGTTGCGCCACAGCATCGTGGCAAGCGGGCCGCCGCCCGCGAGCGGCGGCCGCGGGTGCGAACCGTCTTAGGCGTGCGCCTTGGCCGCGATCTCGGCACCTGCTGCCAGGGCCGTGCTGGTTGCCTTGGCGGCTGTGGCCAGGTTGGCCTCGGCCCAATCGGACGCCTGGCGCGAGGCCTTCGAGACCGTGTCAAACGCCGTGCTGCTGGCCGCCACCGCGTTGCGCAGCAACGCCAGCGCCTGCTCCGATCCGGCGGGCGCGTTCTTGGCAGCGTAGTCGATCATTTCTGCCACGCGCCGATTGGTGTCGGCGATCTGGCGCTCGACCACCTTGCCGATTTCGGCGCTCACGCCATTGGTGATGCCGACCAGCTCGCGGGTGTAGTTCATCAGCGTTTCGATGGAGGGCTGGGCCGACGCTCCGGACAGCGCGACCAGCTCCTTGGGGTTCGTCACGCCAGCGACCGACTGAGCCGCTCGGGTTACGGTGTCGAAGGCGCTGCGGCTTGCCGTCGCATTGAGCTTGGCGAGCTTTTCGGTCGCTGCGAGCAGGGCAGTGCCGACCGAGTTGAACGCGTTCACTTGGGCGCGCTGCAGTTCGAAGAATTGACTGGGGTTCGTGATCATGATGGTCTCTTGGAGGTTGGATGGATTGGATGGATCGTTGGCGCGGTAATGTCGTTTCAGGTTATGAATGGTGCGATGCACAATTGCAGTATATGGTGCAACGCACAAAAGTCAAGCGAATTCTCCCCCGACCGGAAGTTCAGTAACCCATTTCCGGACAAGCCGGGCCTTGTGCCAGCCAAAGCGCGGGACTCCAGTTGAATTCCGGCCATGTCGTTCATATAATCAGCACTCGCCGGCCTTGAGTGCTAACCCGAGCCTGCTCGAGCCCGGATGGATTTGGCTTTTATCGGAAGATATTAAGAAATTAACGGTTTTTGACAGGAGATGTCATGAAGATTCGTCCATTACACGATCGAGTGATCGTGAAACGTCTGGATAACGAGCGCAAGACTTCCTCCGGGATCGTGATTCCGGACAACGTGGCCGAGAAACCGGACCAGGGTGAAGTGGTCGCGGTCGGGCCGGGCAAGAGAGATGACAACGGCAAGCTGATCGCGATGGACCTGAAGGTTGGCGATCGGGTCCTGTTCGGCAAGTACTCGGGCCAGACCGTCAAGGTCGAGGGCGAGGAAATGCTGGTGATGCGCGAGGAAGACGTCATGGGCGTGATCGCCTGACGCGCGAGCGACTGAAATCCACTAGAACCCTACTGATTCGGAGCAATTCCAATGGCAGCCAAGCAGGTCTATTTCAGCGAGGACGCGCGCCACAAGATGATTCGCGGCGTCAACATTCTCGCCAACGCAGTCAAAATCACGCTGGGGCCGAAGGGCCGCAACGTCGTGCTGGAGCGCAGCTTCGGCGCACCGACCGTCACCAAGGACGGCGTGTCGGTCGCCAAAGAGATCGAGCTGAAGGACAAGTTCGAGAACATGGGCGCACAGATGGTCAAGGAAGTCGCGTCCAAGACGTCCGACACCGCCGGCGACGGCACCACCACCGCGACCGTGCTGGCGCAGGCGATCGTGGTCGAGGGCATGAAGTACGTCGCGGCCGGTATGAACCCGATGGACCTGAAGCGCGGCATCGACAAGGCCGTGATCAGCGCCGTCGAGGAGCTCAAGAGAATCAGCAAGCCGTGCACGACCAGCAAGGAAATCGCGCAGGTAGGCGCCATCTCGGCCAACGCCGACCCCGACATCGGCAAGATCATCGCTGACGCGATGGACAAGGTTGGCAAGGAAGGCGTGATCACGGTCGAGGACGGCAAGTCGCTCGAGAGCGAGCTTGAAATCGTCGAGGGCATGCAGTTCGACCGCGGCTATCTGTCGCCGTACTTCATCAACAACGCCGAAAAGCAGATCGCGGTGCTGGATGCCCCGTACGTGCTGCTGCACGACAAGAAGATCTCCAATATCCGCGACCTTCTGCCGGTGCTCGAGCAGGTGGCCAAGGCGGGCCGTCCGCTGCTGGTGGTGGCCGAGGAGGTCGAGGGCGAAGCGCTGGCCACTTTGGTCGTGAACAACATCCGCGGCATTCTGAAGACCTGCGCGGTCAAGGCGCCGGGCTTCGGCGACCGCCGCAAGGCGATGCTGGAAGACATCGCGATCCTGACCGGCGGCACCGTGATTGCCGAGGAAACCGGCATGACACTGGAGAAGGCCACGCTGCACGACCTGGGGCAGGCCAAGCGCGTCGAGGTCGCCAAGGAAAGCACGACGCTCATCGACGGCGCCGGCGATTCCAAGACGATCGAGGCGCGGGTGAAGGCGATCCGCGCGCAGATCGAAGAGGCGACCAGCGACTACGACAAGGAAAAGCTGCAGGAGCGTGTGGCCAAGCTCGCCGGCGGCGTGGCGGTGATCAAGGTCGGTGCCGCGACCGAGGTCGAGATGAAGGAGAAAAAAGCCCGGGTCGAGGATGCGCTGCATGCGACGCGCGCCGCGGTCGAAGAGGGCATCGTTCCGGGCGGCGGCGTGGCGCTGGTGCGTGCCAAGCAGGCGATCGCCAGCCTGAAGGGCGACAACCCCGACCAGGAAGCCGGCATCAAGATCGTGCTGCGCGCGATGGAAGAGCCGCTGCGGATGATCGTGGCCAACTCCGGCGAAGAGCCCAGCGTCGTCGTGAACAAGGTCTCCGAGGGCAAGGGCAACTACGGCTTCAACGCCCAGACCCACACCTACGGCGACCTGGTCCAGATGGGCGTGCTCGACCCGACCAAGGTGGCGCGCACCGCGCTGCAGAACGCCGCCTCGGTCGCCAGCCTTATGCTCACCACCGACGCGATGGTGGCCGAGCTGGTCGAGGACAAGCCGGCCAGCAGAGGCGGTCAGGGCGGCGGCATGGGTGGCATGGGCGGCATGGACGGCATGGACATGTAATCGGCCTGTCGATCGCGGGCTCCGGCCAGGAGTCCGCGCCGCACCGCTCAGGGCCCCGCAGCGCGGGGCCCATTTTTTTGGGTGCGCCAGCTCGCCGTGGTGGCGGTGGGCTGCTCGCTCACGATGTTCTCCCTCTCCCGCTTGCGGGAGAGGGCTGGGGTGAGGGCGGCATCTTTGCAGGACAGCCGGCAAAAGAGAGTGACCTTTCTTATCCGTGGAGAGCCGAGCGGCAAAAGCCTCTGAATGCTTAAGCCATTGAAATACAATGGAGTCTGGTGAAGAACGTGCATCATCTTCGGGCGATTTGTCGATTGTTTCGCGGCCCTCGCCCATGTGACAATTTCCCTCAAGCTGAGCATCGCCCGCGCGATGCAGTGCGCAGGCGTTTCTACCTGAAAGGCATTCATGTACCGCGTCGGTTTTCCCGGATGGAAGGTGGTTGCTCGCCACGGGTTTCCGGTCAAGGTGCTTGTCGAGATCGCCCGCGATGATGAGGCCGGAGTATTTCTGGCCTCCAGCCCCGATCTGCGCGGTCTGCATGTCGAGGGCGAAACTCTGGACGAGTTGCATCGGGAGATCCGGAGCGCGTTGTCGGCCTTGATGCAACTGCAGATCGACGGGCACGTTTCCGAGATCATCCCGCAATTGGAATTTCGTGACGCGGCGCTCCGCGCCACATGAAGGGCTACTACGCCCAAGTCACGAAGCTTCTGCGCGACAACGGCTTTACCCTTCTCCGGGCCGGGAAGGGCTCTCACGAGATCTGGTCCAACGGGTCGATTCACCTGACCGTGCCGTTCGGGTGCAAGTCCCGTCACACGGCAAACGCGATTCTCAAAGACGCTGGCATCGATCAGAAAGTCTGACCCCGCCAGTTGGTGCCCGACTGCTTTTCGCAGTTCCCACCTGACAGTCTCGTCCGGTCGCCCCACGCCCGCGCATTTGGCCTTGCCCGCAGCGCCCTTTGCCTATACAAGGGCTGCAAAAGCCCCACAACACGGGCAGAGGGCGCACATGGAAGTGATCGATGTGTACGAGCCGATGCCGCCTGAGCCGGAGCAGCCCGCCGCCCCATCGGCACCGCGTGCCAGCCGCGCTAGGTTCACCGGCACCGGGGAGGAGTACTTCGGCATCTGGATCGTCAACCTGCTGCTGACGATCGTCACGCTGGGAATTTATTCGGCGTGGGCCAAGGTGCGCAAGATGCAGTACTTCTACCGCAACACGCACCTGGACGGGTCGGTGTTCGACTACCACGGCGATCCGACGGCGATCCTGAAGGGCCGCATCCTCGCGGTGCTGCTGGCGGTGCTGTACAAGCTGGCGCTGACGCTGCTGGGCGCGTACGCGCTGGTCGCACTGCTGGGCTTGGTCGCCGCGCTGCCGTGGCTGCTCACGCAGTCGTACCGGTTCCGGCTGCACAACTCCAGCTACCGCGGATTGCGCTTCCGGTTCACCGGTCCGCTGTCGCACGCCTACCTGATCTTCGGTTTGCCGATGGTGGTGGTGCTGGCGCCGGGAGCGCTGGCCGCGCTGGGACTGAGTGGCGATCCGCAGCACCCGGATCGAAGAGTCGCGATCGGCATCGGCCTGATCTACCTGGTGCTGATGCTGATCTGGCCGTACCTGCACTTTTCCTTCAAACGCTGGCAGCACGGTCATGCCTGGTACGGTTCGGCCCGTGCCAGCTTCGAGGCATACGCCGGCAGCTTCTATGCACCCTACCTGGCGGCAGCGGGGATCCTGTTCGGCGCGGGCATCGCCGGAGCGGTGCTGGCGGCTGCACTCGGTTTCGCCACCCAGGGTCATAGCGCCCCGCGCGGCTTCGGCGCCGGCGTGATCGTGTGGCTGTTGCTGTTCTACACGGCTGCCATCGCGACAGCGCCGCTGCTGACCGCCTGGATCCAGAACACGGTCTGGTCCAGCACGCGCCTGCAGGGCGTGGGCTTTTCCAGCGACGTGCGGGCCGGCCGCTTGATCGGCATCACGTTGACCAACCTGGTGATGATCGTGTTCAGCCTGGGGCTGCTGATCCCGTTCGCGCTGATGCGCGCGATGAAATACAAGATCGAATCGATCCAGGTGCTCGACGCCGAGGCGCTGGGGCGGTTCGTCAGCGAAGGACAGGACCCGGGTGTCGGTGCGACCGGTGAGGGCGCCGTCGACGTGATGGACCTGGACTTCGGACTGTGAGCGCGGGTCAGACCCCGCCAGGCTCGAGTCTGCGGGCGTTTTTTTACGATGGCGTGCGGTCGCAGCCGCAGGCGGTCGAACTGCGCATCGGCGCCGGCGGCATTGTCGTGCGCGGCCAGATTTTGCAGCGTGCCTACAACTGGAAGCGCGCGCGCGTTTCGGAGCGGCTGCAGCATGCACCGCGCATGATCCGATTCGCCGACGGCGCCTTCTGCGAAGTCTCCGACCAGGTCGGACTCGACGCCGCGCTGGCGGCGGCCGGACACCGCGATTCGTGGGTGGCCCGCTCGCAGCGCCGCTGGAGCCATGTGCTGGGCGCGGTGGCGCTGTTGCTGGCGGCGATCTTCGCGATGTACCGCTGGGGGCTTCCGCTGGCCGCGGACCGGGTCGCGCGCCGCATTCCGCCCAGCGTCGAGAACGGCATCGGCGCGCGCGCCGTGAAAATCGTCGAGCAGCAGCTCGCCCCGAGCAAGCTGACGCCGCAGCAGGCCGAGCGGGTGCGGCACGTGTTCGAGTCGATCGCGCCGCGGGAGGATCGCCGCTTTGCGCTGGTGCTGCGCGACGGCGGACCGTTCGGCGCCAACGCCTTCGCGCTGCCCGGCGGCACCGTGGTGGTCACCGACCAGCTGGTTCAGCTCGCGCCGGACGATGCGGCCCTGGCCGGCGTATTGGCCCACGAGATCGGCCACGTCGAACGCCGCCACCTGATGCGCCAGGTCATCTCCAGTACCGTGGTCGGCGCGGTGGTCACGCTGATCGGGGGCGACGTCTCGGGCGTGACAGCCGGTCTGCCGGCGGCGCTGGCGAACCTGTCTTATTCGCGCGATATGGAGCGCGAGGCCGATTCGTACGCGATCGATCTGCTCAAACTGCGGCAGATACCGATCGAGCCGCTCGCCGAGCTGCTGCTGCGGCTGAAGAACGCACACCAAGGCAGCGAGGCCTTCGGCTGGGCGCGTTACCTGCAGACGCATCCCGTTACCGAGGACCGGGTCGCGGCTATCCGTGCGGCGGAGCGTTAAGCGCGGGTTGTTGCAGCGAATCAACGACCACGCCCGGGCTGGCGGCCTCCGTTAGACTAATGGCCATGAACCTCACCGACCAATTTCTGATCGCCATGCCCAATATGGTCGATCCGAACTTCGACGGGACGGTCGTTTACGTTTGCGAGCACAGCGAAAAAGGCGCACTGGGGCTCGTGATCAACCGGCCGACCGATCTGACGTTGGCGCGGCTGTTCGACAAGATCGATCTGCGCCTGGAAATCGCGCCGTGGCGCGACGAGCCGGTCTTCTACGGAGGACCGGTGCAGACCGAGCGCGGCTTCGTTCTGCACACACCAACCGGCAATTTCAGCTCGACGCTGAACGTGGGCGACGACATCGGCCTGACCACCTCCAAGGACGTGCTCGAAGCGGTGGCCGAGGGCAACGGACCGCCGCGCCTGCTGGTGACGCTCGGCTATTCGGGCTGGGGCGCCGGCCAGCTCGAGCACGAACTGGGGCAGAACGGCTGGCTCACCGTGAAGGCCGATCCGCGCGTGATCTTCGACACACCGGTGCGATCGCGCTTTGCTGCGGCGTTAAAGCTCCTGGGCGTCGATTCGCTGCAGCTGACCGGCCAGGCGGGTCATGCCTGAAACGGGCGCCGGCGCCAAGCCCGCGGCGGGCCGCGCCGGAGTCCTGTCGACGGCGGGCGGCCCGGCCGAGCACGGCGTTGCGCTCGGCTTCGACTACGGAACACGGCGCATCGGGGTCGCCATCGGCAACACCGTCAGTGCGGCGGCGCGGCCGCTGTGCGTGATCGCGGCCGGCGAAACGCGAACCTGGGACACCATCGCAGCGTTGATCGACCAGTGGCAGCCGTCCGTGCTGGTGGTGGGGGTCGCCCGCTATTCGGACGGCAAGCCGCACGCGATGACTGCGCGCTGCAACCGGTTTGCACGGCAGCTGCAAGGCCGCTTCGGGCGCGCGGTCGTGCGTGTGGACGAGCGCTATTCGTCCGCCGTGGTCGGCGGTGCGATGGCGCGCGACGACGAGGCCGCCGCGGTGATCCTGCAGCAGTGGCTCGATCAGGGTGCGCACGAGTGATCGACCTGGATGCCGAGTCGATCTACGCGCTGTTCGCGCAGCGCCTGCGCGAGCTGGTGGCCGGTCGCGCGCTGGTATTGGTGGGCGTGCACACCGGGGGCGTGTGGCTGGCCGAGCGGCTGCGCAAGGACCTGAACGTGGCCGCCGAGGTCGGCGTGCTTGACGTGTCGTTCTACCGCGACGACTTTGCCGCAGGCGGATTGAATCCGGACGTGCGGCCGTCGCGGATACCGTTCGAAGTGGCCGGATGCCACGTGGTGCTGGTCGACGATGTGCTCAACACGGGCCGCACGGTGCGGGCCGCGATGAACGAGCTGTTCGACTACGGCCGGCCGGCACGGATCGATCTGGCGGTGCTGATCGACCGCGGCGGGCGCGAGCTGCCGATCGCGCCGTCGGTGGTGGGGCGAACCATCGAGGTGCCCGACGAGGTCAGCGTGGTGCTGATCCGCGAGGCCTCGGGACGATTGCATCTGAAGCTGGAGCAGAAAGGGCGTGCCTGATCCGGTGCTGAACCCTCAGCTGAACGCGGACGGCGAGCTGCATCACCTGCTGTCGCTCGATGGCCTGCCGCGCGGGATCGTGGAGCGGATCCTTTCGACCGCGGACAGCTTCATCGGCGTGGGCTCGCGCGAGGTCAAAAGCGTGCCGCTGCTGCGCGGCCGCTCGGTATTCAACCTGTTCTTCGAGAACTCGACCCGCACCCGCACCACCTTCGAGATCGCCGCCAAGCGGCTGAGCGCGGACGTGTTCAACCTGAACATCGCCTCCTCCAGCGCCGCCAAGGGCGAATCGCTGCTCGACACGATCAACAACCTGACGGCGATGCAGGCCGATCTTTTCGTGGTGCGCCATTCGCAGGGCGGCGCCCCGCACCTGATCGCCGGTCACGTGGCCCCGCACGTGCACGTGATCAACGCCGGCGATGGACGCCACGCCCACCCGACCCAGGGCCTGCTCGACCTGTACACGATCCGGCATTACAAGCCCGATTTCGCCGCGCTCTCGGTCGCGATCGTCGGCGACATCCTGCATTCGCGGGTGGCTCGCTCGGACATCCATGCGCTGCGCGCGCTCGGCGTGCCGGACGTGCGCGCGGTGGGCCCGCTCACGCTGCTGCCCGATGGACTCGATGAGCTGGGCGTGCGCGTGTTCACGTCGCTGCAGGAGGGCATTCGCGATTGCGACGTGGTGATCATGTTGCGGCTGCAGAACGAACGGATGAGCGGAGCCCTGTTGCCGAGCGCGGCTGAATATTTCCGCCGCTACGGCCTGACGCCGGAAGCGCTGCGCGCCGCCAAGCCCGATTGCATCGTGATGCACCCGGGTCCGATGAACCGCGGAATCGAGATCGATTCGCGCGTGGCCGACGGCGCTCACAGCGTGATCCTGCCGCAGGTCACGTTCGGCATCGCGGTGCGCATGGCGGTTCTTTCGATCGCCGCATCCTCGGCGAGGTTCCGATGAGGATCGCGATCGAGGCCGCGCGCCTCATCGATCCGGCCGCGAACCTGGACCGCGTGGCGGGCCTTTACCTGGCCGATGGGCGCATCGCCGGCGTCGGACAGGCCCCGGCCGGGTTCGTCGCCGACCGCCGTATCGATGGCCGGGGCCTGATCGCGGCGCCCGGACTGATCGACTTGTGCGCACGGATGCGTGAGCCGGGCGCCGACGGGGCGCTGCGGATCGAAATGCGCGCGGCCCTGGCGGGTGGCGTGACCGGCGTGGTTTGCCCGCCCGACACCGATCCGCCGCTGGATGAGCCGGGACTGGTGCGGATGCTGCGCCAGCGTTCGCGCGAGGCCGCCGGCGCACGCCTGTACCCGCTCGGCGCGCTCAGTGCGGGCCTGAAAGGCCAGGCGTTGGCGCAGCTGTGCACGCTGGCCGAAGTCGGATGCGTGGCGTTCGCCCAGAGCGGCGCGCTGCCGGACGACCGCGGCACGCTGCTGAGCGCGCTGCGCTATGCACGCACCTACGACCTTCCGGTCTGGCTGCGCCCGCTCGATGCCACGCTGGCGGCGGACGGCGTGGCGGGCGAAGGCGCGGTGGCCGGGCGTCTGGGCCTGCCGGTGGTGCCGGCGGTCGCCGAGACGGTCGCGCTGCACACGATCTTCGACTTGCAGCGGGCCACCGGCCAGCCTCCGGTCCGGATCCACCTGTGCCGCCTGTCATCGGGCGCGGGCATCGATCTGCTGCGGGCAGCGCGCCGCGAAGGGCTTCCCGTGACGGCCGACGTCGACATCCTGCACGTGCACGGCGTCGACAGCGACGTGGGCCATTTCGATTCGAACTGGCGCCTGGATCCGCCGTTACGCACCGAGCGGGACCGCGCGGCGATCCGCGCCGCCCTGGCCGATGGAACCATCGATGCGATCTGCTCGGATCATGCGCCCACGGCGCTCGAAGACAAGCTGCTGCCGTTCGGTGAGGCCGCGGTCGGAGCCTCGGGACTGGAAACGCTGCTGGCCCTGGTGCTGAGCTGGGCGCAGTCCGACAAGGTACCGCTGCTGCGGGCGCTGGAACTGGTCACGCGCGGCGCGGCGCGCGTGCTGGGGGAGGACACCGGCACGCTGCTCGCCGGACGCAAGGCCGACGTGGTGCTGTTCGATCCGACCGAGACCTGGACCGTGAACCCCGATTCGCTGTTGAGCTTCGGCAAGAACACGCCCTACCTTGGGCACCAGCTGACCGGACGCGTGCGCACCACGATCGTGGGCGGCGAGGTCCGGTTCGAGCGAACGCCGGCGGCAGGGGCATCGGCGTGATCGGGCAGCTCTATCGGATCGGCCTGGTATTGATCGCGCCGATCACGATCGCGGCAGCGCTGCTGCACGTCGTGCTGGGCCTGCTGTACGCGGCCCTGCTTTTCCCCTGGATCGGGCGCCGCTGGCGCGATGCGGCCGTGATCACGTGGTCGCGCCTGCTGCTGCTGATCATCGGCGTGCGCCTCGAATCGGCGGGCCTGCCCCCACAACCCGGCACTCCTCTTCGCTCTCCCGCAAAGAATCTCCCCTCTCCCGCTCGCGGGGCAGGAGCCGCACAAAATCTCCCCTCTCCCGCTCGCGGGAGAGGGGCGGGGGGTGTGGGTGGTGAACCCGCGACCCCCCCCTCCCTAGGCGCCCTGCTCTTGATCAACCACACCTCCTGGCTGGACGTATTCTCGATCGCCGCAGTAGTACCCGCGCGTTTCGTCGCCAAAGCCGAAATCGGCCGCTGGCCGGTGTTCGGCTGGCTCGCGATCGTGGTCGGCACGCTGTTTGTCGAGCGGGGCCGGCGCCATGCGGTGATGCGGACCAACCAGGCCGTGGCCGAGCGCTTGCGCTCGGGCCAGCTGATCGGGATCTTCCCCGAAGGCACGACCACCGACGGCTCCAGGCTCCTGCCCTTCCACGCGAACCTGGTGCAGCCGGCCATCGACCTGGGCGTGCCGCTGCGGCCGGTCGGAGTGCGCTTCACGCAACGCGGCGAGTATTCGCGGGTCGCGATGTTCGTGGGCGAGATGAACTTGATGCAGTCGCTGTGGCGCATCGTGACGGCGCCGCACTTGGCGGTGGAGCTGCACTGGCTGCCTGCGCTCGAGCCGCCGCCCGCCAATCGCCATCAGGCGGCGCGCGCTGCGCGTGCCGCCATCGCCCAGGCGCTGCACGTTCCGCTGGAGGAACACGAACAGCTTACCGGCGAGGCCGGCGCGGCTTCCGAGCCTGCGGACACAGAGCCGGATACCCGGTCTGCGCCAGCCAGCTAACCGTCGGGGCGTTTGCTCCTCCCCTTTCCTGTACGCGCGGAAGATGTTCCTCCCCTCTCCTGCTTGCGGGAGAGGGGCCGGGGGTGAGGGCAACCGCTACCCATTCCCTTCCCACAAACGTAAATAGACAAATACAAATTCCATTAAAGCCAATCAACCGGCGAATCAGCCAGGTCATCTAATCTGAATAGGTGACGTTCAGATTTAGTGTGAACGATTGACACTCAAGAACCCGTCGCGTAGTTTCACCTCACCCTAAGCGCCTCTTGACATGGAGCCAGCCCGTGAAGAGAGCAGCGGTGTCCATGTTATGTGGTTTGCTTTTGTCTCCGTCCATTTCATGGGCCGCGGTCGAACTCATTCAGGAAACGGCGCATGACACTTCGCCGCCCCTGCGCAGCATTCCAACCGACGCGCTGATCGCCGCGGAGGCGGTCAGGCCGAAGCGGCAGATCCCGCTTCTGCACCCGATCAAGTCCGCAGCGCCTCGGGCTACCGTGCCCGTGGATGCCGCACTGCAGTCGTCGGAGGCTCCACTGATCTCGGTGACCGCCGGGAAGAACTTCGACGGTGTGGGAGACGGCTTCGTCGGTCCCCAGGGGGTCTTCACGGTCAACGGAATACCTCCGGACCCGAATGGTGCGGTCGGAAATACGCAGTATGTGCAATGGGTGAATACGTCGTTCGCCGTTTTCGACAAGTCAACCGGGGCCGTTGTCTACGGCCCAGTGCCGGGCAACGCGATCTGGACAGGCTTCGGAGGGCAATGCGAGCTGCAAAACGACGGCGATCCGATAACCCTGTACGACAAGGCGGCCAATCGGTGGGTGATGTCCCAGCTGGCAGTTAGCGGCGGAACTGGAAATTACACCCAGTGCGTCGCAGTATCGGCCACATCGGATGCGACCGGCAGTTGGTACCGCTACGCGTTTTCGATGCCGAATTTCAACGACTACCCGAAGATCGGGGTGTGGCCGGATGCGTATTACATGTCGTTCAACATGTTCACCGACGGAAGCGCGTCGGCGTCCTTTCTTGGCCCACGCGTTTGTGCCCTCGATCGCGCCAGCATGCTCACCGGTGCGACCGCGACGGCGCAATGCGTCCAGCTCAGCACGGCATATGCCAGCTTGCTTCCGTCAGATCTGGACGGATCCAGGCCGCCTCCGGCGGGGTCGCCGAACTACTTCCTGGCCTTGGATGTGAACTCTCCCTCTCTGGATCTGTGGACGTTTCACATCGATTTCGCCGTTCCCGGGAATTCGTCGTTCACCGGCCCGACCACCATACCCGTGGCCGCGTACTCCCAGGCGTGCGCAAGCACCGGGACGTGTATCCCGCAACCCGGCACGCGCCAACAACTCGATAGCCTCGGCGATCGACTGATGCACCGGCTCGCCTATCGGAACTTCGGCAGCTACGAAACCCTGGTCGTCAATCATTCCGTGACGGTCGGGACATCCGCCGGCGTGAGATGGTATGAGGTGCGCAATCCGGGCGGAACCCCGACTCTGTATCAACAGGGCACCTACGCTCCTGACGCAACCAACCGATGGATGGCCAGCATCGGAATGGATGCGAAGGGAAACATTGCGGCTGGATACAGCACGTCGAGCACCAGCGTGTTTCCTTCGATTTCGTACACCGGAAGACTCGCCGGCGATCCATTGGGGACCCTGCAAACCGAGGACTTGATCGTCAGCGGCAGCGGCTCTCAAACGGGCGCGAGCCGATGGGGTGACTACAGCAGCATCACGATCGATCCGATCGACGACTGCACGTTCTGGTACACCAACGAGTACCTGAAGACGACCGGCCAGTTCAACTGGAGTACGCGCATTGCATCGTTCAAATTTCCCCAATGCGCACACTCGAATGCCATCGTGCCCATTCTCGCGTCTTTCCTGTTGCTGCAATAGCCGTTCGTAATCAAGCGATGAAAAGTTCGGAGGTGAACGAATGAAACGATTAGCCTTGTACTTGAGTGCATTGCTTTTCTTCGCAGCGCCGAGCCATGCGGCGGTTTACTCCGGAACGGGCACGGTTTACATGCTGCAAATGTTTGATGCGATATATGGCGCCGACACGGATTGGTTTTCCCTCGTCGGAGTTACTTCCATGGGCGCTTGCAAGACCACTGGCCCGGGCTACGTTGTGTTCAGAATCCGCGACAATCCAAAAGGGCAGCGAATGTTCACGGTTGTTCTTGCAGCGAAGACATCCGGCACTCCGCTGACAGTCTTTGCCGATGACAGAGTAACGGACTCCTCTGGCTACTGCTACGTCCAGTACATGGACTAGAAACTTTCCTCAGGAGTCACACCGGCCGCCGATACCCCGGGCATGCCACCCGATACAAAGTCCGCTCCGGCCAGCTGAGCGCGGTCAGCGCTTCGCCCCATAGGCACCCGGTGTCCAGGCAGATCGCATCCTCGCGCACCATCAGGCCCAGCGTCGACCAGTGCCCGAACACAACCGGCGTGCCGTAACTGGCACGCTGCGGGTGCTCGAACCAGGGGATCCACCCGGGCGGCGCTTGCGCAGGCGCCACCTTGATCCGGAAATCCATTGTTCCATCCCCGCTGACGTAGCGCGCCCGCGTCAGCGCGTTCAGGATGCAGCGCAGCCGGTCGGGGCCGGTGAGCCGGTCATCCCAGCGCGCGGGCTGGTTGCCGTACATGGTGGCGAGAAAACTGCGGTAGTCCGGGCCGCTGAGCATCCGCTCGACTTCGTGCGCCAGCTCCAGCGCACGCGCCACCGACCACGGTGGCAAAAGGCCGGCATGCACGAACAGCGCGCCCTGCTCGAAATGAGCAAGCGGCCGCTTGCGCACCCAGTCGAGCAGCTCCTCGGCGTCGGGCGCCTCCAGGATCTCCTGCAAGGTGTCATCGGGATGCTGCCGCCGGATTCCGGCCGCCACGGCCAGAAGGTGCAGGTCATGGTTTCCGAGCACCGTGATGGCCCGCTCGCCGAACCCGCGCACGCGCCGCAGGGCGGCCAGCGACTGCGGGCCGCGATTGACCAGGTCCCCCAGGAACAGCAGGCGATCGGCGGCGGGCGCCTTCGCCAGCAGCTCTTGCAGGCGGTCGTCGCAGCCCTGCACATCACCGATGACCAGAAGACTCAAGGCGACGGGTCCGTTGCGCCGGCGCTGCCGGACGGCGTTGTGCGCTTGCGCCGGATCAGGCGCGCGGGAAACAGGAACATCCCCAGGTAGCCCAGAGCCACCGCGACGAAGCCGGCAAAGAGCCAGGACTGCGGCAGGCCCAGGGCCCAGCCGAGCGTGCCGACCGCACCCAGCCCCAGGTTCGCGGCCAGCAGCAGGCTCACCGCGCGCGCGGGCGTCAGTCCGCGGCGCAGCAGGATGTGGTGGATGTGCGCCCGGTCCGGCGCGGCCGGGTCGCGCCGGCGCAGGATGCGCCGCACCGTGACCGTGAAAAGATCGAGCAGCACGATGCCGGCAACCCACAGCATCACCACTGGCGGCACCGTGCGGCCGTAGCCCTGTGTGAGCCCGATCGAGTACCACGCCACGGCGAAGCCGAGCACGAGGCTGCCGGTGTCGCCCATGAACGTGCGCCGATGGCCGCGCCACGGGTGCGGCAGGTTGAACACCAGAAAGCCCGCCAGCGCGCCCAGCAGCACCACCAGGACCTTGACCGTGGCCCCGTCGCCGGCCCACCAGGCGAACCCCGTGAAAAAGCAGAGGATCTCGAACGCCAGGCCGCCGGCCAGCCCGTCCACGCCGTCCAGCATGTTGATCCCGTTGATCAGCGCCACCGTGGCGAACACCGTCAGCGGAATGCCCCAGTTCATCAACGCGATGTCGCCGACGCCGAACAGATCACCCAGGTGCACCAGGTAGTGCCCCGCCCAGGACGTCATCAGCACCGCGGCCAGGATCTGGACGCCGAGCTTGGAACGTGGCGAGACCTCGCCCATGTCGTCCAGCACGCCGATCAGCGCCAGCACCGCCATCGAAACCAGCAGCACCAGGTGATCGACCAGCGCCGGCAGCGACACGGCCAGCGCCAGCAGGAATCCGACCGTCAGCGAGATGCCACCGGTCAGCGGCACCGAGGCGCCGTGGCGCTTGCGCCCGCCAGGATCGTCGACCAGCCCCAGCCGGTGTGCCGGCCGGCGCATCCACAGGATCAGCAGCACGGTCAACACGAAGGCGAGGACCGCCTGGACCAGAAAGGTCATCGCGCGCTCCGAACCCTTTCCAGCAGCGCGGTGGTGGAGCGTTCGTGCTCGAAAGCGATCGCGACCGCTCGCGCGTTCCACGTGCGCGCCAGCTGCGCCTCCGGGGTCGATTCGATCGAGTAGTCGCCGCCCTTTGCGTAGATCTCGGGCCGGACGATTTGCAACACCGGAAGGGGCACGCTCTCGCCGAAAATCGTCACCAGCGTCACGCTTTCGAGCGCGGCCAGCATGGCAGCGCGATCATCGGCCGTGTTGATCGGCCGGTCTGCGGCCTTTCCCAGCAGGCGCACCGAGTCGTCCGAATTGACCGCCACCACCAGGCTCGCTCCGAGCGCGCGCGCGCGCGCAAGGTAGGTGACATGGCCCCGATGCAGCAGATCGAACACGCCGTTGGTCAGCACGATAGGCCGCGCCAGTTGCTGCACGCGCGCGGCCAGCTGATCGCGCGTTGCGATCTTGGACTCGAAGGGGACCGACGCGGCGGCCGGCTCAGGCACCGATCACCTCGCCCAGGATCGGCGCCAGCTGCGCGCTGGCCACCGCCTCGCGCAGGCTGGCAAAGCGCGCCTGCACCAGGCCGGGCGTGCAATCCAGGCGCGGACTGGCGCGCCCATCCCGGCCGAGCAGAACGCGATGGCCGATGCCGGCGGCGTGCGCGGCCTGCAGGTCCTCGCATTTGTCCCCGAACAGGATCGACTGAGCAAGATCGAGCGAGAGCTCGCGGGCGGCCGCCAGCAGCATGCCGGGGGCCGGCTTGCGGCACTCGCACTGAATCCTGAAGCCATCGAGCGCGTCGGTCGGATGGTGCGGGCAGAAGTACACGCCCGCGAGCGGCGCGCCACTTTCCTCGAAACGGCGCCGCATCCAGGCGGTCAGCGTGTGGAAGTCCTGCTCGCTATACAGGCCGCGGCCGATCCCGGACTGGTTGGTCGCCACCACCAGCAACCAGCCGCGCCGCGCCAGTTCGCCACACGCCTCGATGGTTCCCGGGACGAAGTGGAAGTCCTCGATCCGGTGCACGTAGCCCGGATCGACGTTGATCACGCCGTCGCGGTCCAGGAACGCGGCGCGGCGCACTCAGAACCCGCCTCTCCGCAAAAATCTCCCCACTCCCGCGCGAGCAAGAGAGGCTCGCAAAAATCTCCCCTCTCCCGCGCGAGCGGGAGAGGGGCCGGGGGTGAGGGTGCCGGCCGTGCGCAAAGACATCAAGCGTGCCTCAGCAACCACCGCACGTATGCCGCAATCCCCTGTTCGACGGTCATCATCGACTCCGAGTAACCGGCGTTGCGAAGGCGCGTCAGGTCGGCCTGGGTGTAGGCCTGGTAGCGATCGCGCAAATCGATCGGAAACTCCACGTACTCGATCGTGCCTTGCGAGGCGGCCTGCTTCAGCTGCAGCGCCCCCTGACCGTTGGCCTCGCGCAGCGAATTGATCACCGCCATCGCCACGTCGTTGAAGCTCTGGGCGCGCCCGCTGCCGACGTTAAAGACGCCGCTGGCCGGCCGGTTCCAGAAGTGAAGGTTCACCCGGATCGCGTCGTCCACATGAATGAAATCGCGCCGCTGCTCGCCGTCGGCGTAACCGTGGCTGCCCTGGAACAGCTTCACCCGTGCCTCGCGCCGGAACTGGTGGTAGTGGTGAAACGCGACCGACGCCATGCGGTCCTTGTGCCGCTCGCGCGGCCCGTACACGTTGAAATAGCGAAGCCCGACGGCCGGCGCGCGCAGCGTCGGCAAGGCGCGCCGGACGATCTGGTCGAACAGGAATTTGGAGTACCCGTAGATGTTCAAGGGGCGTTCGTACGGCCGCTCTTCGACAAAGATCGGGCCGAGCCCATAGACCGACGCCGAGGACGCATAGATCATCGGCACATCGATCTGCTGGCACCACTGCAGCATGTGCATCGAATAGCGGAAGTTGTTTTCCATCATGAAATGGCCGTCGGTGGCCAGCGTGTCGGAGCACGCCCCCATATGGAAAACGACCGAGGGTCGCGCGAAATCCCCACGGCGTACGCGGTCAAGGAATTCCGTTTTGTCCAGGAAATCCGAGATCTCACAGTCGATCAGATTGCGGAACTTGTCCGCGCGCTCCAGATTGTCGACGGCGATGATGTCGGTTTCGCCGCGCTCATTCAGGGCCTTGACCAGGTTCGAGCCGATGAATCCAGCCGCGCCGGTGACGACGATCATAAGGGAGTCATAAGGAGCATATAGCGCGAATGTGGTATGCGTCCGCTTGCGCGTCGCCCGATTCTGCCACGGCTCGCCCAAGCTGGCGTGAGTGCGGTGTCCCGCCCCGGGGGTAGGGCTCGAAGCCGAAGCGACTAGCGCGGCGGCCTGACTCCCGTCTCCCGCTCTGCTGCGGGAGAGCGGCCAGGGGCGGTTTGACTCCCCTCTCCCGCTGCGCGGGAGAGGGGCCGGGCTTCGCCCTGCGTAGCCGGGCTGCGCCCGGCGAAGCAGGGGGTGAGGGCGGATCAGCTACCGCCCACCTTCACCCCCGAACAACTCCTCATAGGTCACGGTCGCTGTCCCTAGTTTGCCCACGACAATTCCGCCGGCCCGATTGGCCAGCCGCACCGCTTCCCGCAGCGGCAATCCCGCCGCCAGCATCGTGCCCAGCACCGCGATCACCGTATCGCCGGCCCCCGACACGTCGAACACCTCGCGCGCCTGGGCCGGAACGCTCCACGCGCCTTCGTCGGTGTAAAGGCTCATGCCTTCTTCGCTGCGCGTGAGCAGCACGGCCTGCAGTTGCAGCTCGGCGCGCAGCTTCTGCGCGCGACGTTCCAGGTCGGCCTCGTCGCGCCAGCGGCCCACGACCTCGCGCAGCTCGGCGCGGTTGGGCGTGATCAGGGTGGCGCTGGCGTAGCGCGAGTAATCGTCGCCCTTCGGGTCGACGATCACGGAGGCGCCCGCGCTCCGCGCGGCCTCGATCATCCGCACGATGTGAGTCAGTCCCCCTTTGCCGTAGTCCGACAGCACGACCAGGTCGTGCCTTTGAAGCAGATCCTGAAACTGCTGGAAGTGCGCAGCCAGCACCTCGGCCACGGGAGCGCTTTCGAAATCGACTCGCGCGATCTGCTGACGCCGGCCGATCACGCGCAGCTTCACCGTCGTGGCGAGCGCCGCATCCACGTGCAGATAATCGCTGACCCCGGCCTGTCGCAGCAGGCCCGAAACCGCCCGGCCCGGTTCGTCACTGCCGACGACGCTCAGCACGCCGGCCTGAGCGCCCAGCGCGGTGACGTTGCGCGCCACGTTGGCCGCGCCGCCCAGCCGTTCCTCGGTGGCGGAGATCCGCACCACCGGGACCGGCGCTTCGGGCGAGATCCGCTCGACCTCGCCGAACCAGTAGCGGTCCAGCATTACGTCGCCGACGACCAGCAGGCGGACGCGGCGAAGGGCGGCAGGCTCTACGCGCACCGGTCAGCCGCCGTCGCTGTCTTCTGGGCAGATCGCGCCGAAAAGATCGCCGACAATGCTGCGCAGCCCGCTGGAGTAGTTGCGGTAGCCGCCGTTGACCAGTTCGCGCGCGATCACCGGCACACGGGCCAGGCGCCTTGTCGGAAGCTCGCAGCGGTGTTTCAGGTGCTCCAGCTTGAGGCTCGCCAACGCAATCTGATGCTCGGCAACCGGCGGACTTAACGCACGCAGCCGTTCGATCTGCAGCTCGGTGCGCCGCGCCAGATTACAGTTGAAGTCGCGCCGACAGCATCCGAGCTTCTTCAGCACCGATCGGAGGGTTTCGCGCTTGGATCCCACGTGATTCTTGTCATGCTGACGGTAGTCGGTCAGGGTCTCGTCGAGAAAGTCGATGCGTCCGGACGCGGAAGCAATCATCGCGATCCATTCGTCGTGCAGCCAGCCCTCGGGGATCGGCAACGCGCGCAGCATGGATGCGCGCCGGACCGCCATCGTTGCCCCGGTCGCCAGGTTGCGCCGAAGCAATGCGTCGAAAGCCCGGCCGTCCCTGAGCCGGCGCCGTTCGGTGCGAGCGATCCGCAGCACCTTAAACAGGGTGTCATGCAGCGATGCACCGAATTCGTCGACCAGCCGCGCATTCGTGAAAAGAACGTCCAAAGTCGGGCGAGTCGTGAACTCGTTGAGCATCCGTGCGACCTTATCGGCCCGCCAACCATCGTCCTGATCGGCCAAAAACACGATGTCCCCAGTGGACGCACGCAGGCCGCGTTCGAAGTTCCTGCTGATCCCCAAGGTGCAGTCACCGCGAAGAATCTGGATGGGGATGGAGGAGTTCGCTTTCACGTCCTCCGCAATGGCCAACGTCGAATCGCTCGAGCAATCGTCGGCGATCACGATCTCGTCAAGGGCAACGCCCTGGCCGAGCATGGTGCGCAACTGGTCGCGCAGAAAGCGTTCGCCCTGGAAGGTCGCGACCACGGCCGAGAGCCGAGGGGGACGGGTCGGGGCCGCTTCGACCGCAACAGCACGCGGTCGGACCTCCAACGTGCCTTGGCTCTCCGTCTGACCAACGAAATCGGCGGTTCCTATTGGCCCTCCCCCAAGGGTCACATGGCGCGGCTCATTATGCCGAGGTCGTTGCAATCCCGGGCGATCTGGCCACACATTCCCCTATCGCCGCGACACCAATATATAGTGTCCGCTGCGTTGCAGCAATACTCAGACGAAGGCAGTTGGCCTCGATACCATTCGGTCCACAAAGCACGAACTCCGTGTTCCGGTGCTCATGAGGGAGTCATCAGCTAATGAAAGTGCTAGTCACCGGTGGCTGCGGCTACAAAGGCCATATCCTGATTCCGAAGCTTCTGGCGCGCGGCTACGAAGTGGTTTGCTTCGACACGCAATGGTTCGGCAACTTCCTGGCCCCTGACGCGAGGCTACAGGTCGTCAAGGGCGACGTGCGCGCGATCGAGACGGTTCCACTGGATGGTGTCGACTGCATCATTCACCTCTCCTCGATCGCCAATGATCCCTGCGGCGATCTGGATCCCAGACTCACCTGGGAGATCAGCGCGCTTGCAACGATGCAACTGGCCGACCAGGCCAAGCGGCGCGGCATCGAGCGGTTCATTTACGCGTCCTCGGGCAGCGTCTACGGCGTCAAGGACGAGCTGCAGGTTACGGAAGACCTCGAGCTCAAGCCGATCTCCGAATACAACAAGACCAAGATGGTCGCCGAGCGCGTCCTGCTCAGCTACCAGGACGACATGGTCGTACAGATTGTCCGGCCGGCCACTGTGTGTGGCTACTCGCCGCGCATGCGCCTGGACGTCTCGGTCAATATGCTCACCATGCAGGCTCTGTCCAAGGGAAAAATCACTGTTTTCGGGGGCAATCAGACTCGACCCAACATTCACATAGACGACATCACGGACGTCTATTTGCACTTGATCGATCATCCGGAGGCGACGGGGATCTACAACGCGGGTTTCGAGAATATCTCGATCATGGACATCGCCAAGCTGGTGACCCGGTATGTCCCGGTCGACATCGTCGTAACGGCTTCGAACGACCCGCGTTCCTATCGCGTCAACTCCGACAGGCTGCTGGCGACCGGCTATGAGCCCAGCAAGAGCGTCGAAGATGCCGTTCGCGAAATCATCGACAAGTATCGGGCGGGCATCTTGAAGGATGAAGACCGGTATTCAAACCTGAAGTGGATGCAGAAGACGGTTCTGGCGAAATAGGAGAGGGCGATGTCCCCGGAAGTTCCTGCCGAAGTCCATTTTTCCGATTACTCAAGCCGCCTGCAAAGCATCCTTGCGGCCACCGATTGGTCGAGTGTGTCGCTCCTTGCGAATGACATGTTGAAATGCTGGCGCGGCAAGCAGCAGGTCTTTTTATGCGGAAACGGAGGCAGCGCGGGCAATGCGATTCATCTTGCCAACGACTTCCTCTACGGCGTTGCCAAGAAAACGGGCGCCGGGATAAAGGTTCAAGCCCTGTCTGCCAACGCGGCCGTGGTGACCTGCCTGGCGAACGATGTCGGTTACGAGCGGATATTTGCCGAGCAACTGGCCGTGCACGCCCATCCAGGCGACCTGCTGATTGCGTTTTCCGGCAGCGGCAACTCGCCCAACATCGTGACCGCCATCGAACAAGCCAAGGCGATGGGCGTGAAGTCCTACGCGGTGTTGGGCTACAGCGGCGGGAAATGCAAAGACCTGGCGGATTGCGCCATTCACTTCCCGGTGAACGACATGCAAATCGCGGAGGATCTGCAGCTTGTCGTCGGTCACATGTTGATGCAGTGGCTCTATACGAACCGACCGGATCACTGAAACCCGGAGTTCATGGATACCATCATTGTCGTCGGCAGCAACTCTTTCTCGGGCGCGACGTTCGTCGATTTCGCACTGGGGCAGGGCGCTCGCGTCATCGGTACCAGTCGCTCGCTTGAGCCCAACGATGCCTTCTTGCCGTACAAATGGCGCAATCATGCCAGCTTCAGTTTCCATCGACTTGATCTGAACAAGGATCTGGCCGGGATCATGACCCTGATCCGGGACCTCAGGCCGGAGTACGTGGTGAATTTCGCCGCCCAAAGCATGGTGGGCGAGAGCTGGCTCAATCCCGGCGACTGGTTCACGACCAACGTCGTCTCCACGGTCAAGTTTCACGATGAGCTGCGCAAATTCGACTTCCTGAGACGTTATGTGCACGTCTCGACGCCCGAGGTCTACGGCAGTTGTTCCGGAAACGTCCCCGAGGATTTCCCCTTCAATCCGAGCACGCCCTACGCTGTATCGCGCGCGGCGGCCGACATGAGCTTGCGCACGTTTCGCGCCGCGTACAATTTTCCGGTTGTCACCACGCGCGCTGCCAATGTGTACGGTCCCGGCCAGCAGCTTTACCGGATTATTCCTCGCACCATCCTCTTCATACTGCTGGGCCGAAAGCTGCAGTTGCACGGGGGAGGCGTCTCGACGCGCTCGTTCATTCACATGCGGGATGTTTCTGACGCAACGTGGAAGATCATGAAGAGTGGTCGAGACGGCGATACCTACCACATCTCGACGAACCACGTGACATCCATCCGGGATCTCGTCGAGCGCATCTGCGGCAAGCTGCACGCTCGCTTCGAGGACCAGGTCGAAATCGTCGGAGATCGCCTGGGGAAGGACTCGGCCTATCACCTCGACAGCACCAAGCTGCGCACTGAGCTTGACTGGCAGGACCGCATCGGACTGGACCAGGGCCTCGACGAATGTATCGCCTGGGCGCGCGAACACTTCGAGGCGTTAAGGGCACAACCCTCCTACGACTATATACATAAGGCCTAAGGGCGTGAGCAAACTTACCGAACTGCAGGGACGAGCCCGCCTCTTGCGGGCACGCATTATCGAGAATTCGCACAAGACCAACACCCCCCATCTGGGCTCTTGTCTGTCATGCGTCGACATGCTCGTAGCCATGTATTTTTCGGTATTGCGCATCGACCCGAGCACGCCCCGGTCGGCTACGCGGGACCGCTTCATCCTGAGCAAGGGACACGGGGCGGCGGCGCTCTTTCAAGTTCTGGGCATGCGCGGCTTCTACCCGGAAGCGATGCTCGACGACTATGGCAAGGACGGGAGTGTGTTTGCAGAGCACCCGCCGACACCCGATCACCTTCCGGGGATCGAAGCTGCCACCGGCTCTCTTGGCCACGGGCTGCCCCTTGGCTTGGGCATGGCGATGGCGGGCCGGATCCAGGGGCACGATTTCAAGGTCTACGCCCTTCTGAGCGACGGCGAGTGCAATGAGGGCTCGGTATGGGAGGCCGCGCTGTTCGCGGCAGCACAGCGGGTCGCTCACCTGTGCGTGATGGTCGACTTCAACAAGTGGCAGGCTACGGGGCGTAGCGAAGAAGTCATGGCCCTTAGCCCGTTGGTCGATAAGTGGCGTGCCTTCGGCTGGAATGCGTGCGAGATCGATGGGCACGATATTGAGGCGATTATCGATTCTGTCGCACGCTGCCCAAGCTCCGATGGCAGGCCAACCGCGGTGATCGCCCACACCGTCAAGGGCAAAGGTGTCTCCTTCATGGAAGACGACAACAACTGGCACTATCGAATTCCGACCGCCGCCGAAGTGGCCCTTTCAAAGAAGGAACTCGAGGTCTTCGAATGAGAAATGCCTTCGCCGACGAGCTCACCAGCCTTGCCAAGGAAGACGGGCGGGTCGTGCTGCTGTCCGGGGACATCGGCAACAAACTCTTCGACAAATTCAAGGCGATCGATGCCCGGCGCTTCTACAACTGCGGCGTGGCCGAAGCCAACATGATGGGTGTCGCCGCAGGCATGGCCTTGTGCGGTCTGCGCCCGGTGATCTACACCATTACGCCCTTCACGACCACGCGCTGCTTCGAGCAGATTCGGGTCGATGCCTGCTATCACAACGCTCCGGTCGTGATCGTCGGTACCGGCTCGGGGCTCTCGTACGCCGACCTGGGGCCCACGCACCACTCGCTCGAGGACATGGCGATCCTGCGCACCTTGCCCGGCATGCGCGTGCTGGCTCCCTGCGACAACACCGAGATGCGCCTGGCTCTGCGTGCGGCTCTGCACGAAGACGGCCCCGTCTACATCCGGATCGGCAAGAAGGGTGAGCCGGACATCCACCCGAAGGTGCCGGAATTTCGCATTGGCAAGGGCATCGTGCTTCGCGCCGGCACCGACATCGCGCTGATTGCGGCCGGGACAATCATGCCGGAGGTTCTCAAGGCCGCGGACCTGTTAGCCAAGCACGGCGTTTCGGCAGAATTAGTGAGCTTCCACAGCGTTAAACCGCTTGACTGTGAATATCTCGACCGGGCTTGCAGCCGATTCAAACTGCTCGCAACGATCGAGGAGCATGGGCGCATCGGCGGGTTGGGCGGCGCCGTCGCCGAGTGGCGTGCTTCTCGACGCGACGCTCCGTTGCAGATTTCCTTCGGCTCGGGTGACGAGTTCATGTACGAGGTCGGAACCCAGGAATATGCTCGCGCCAAGTTCGGACTGACCGCCAGCAACATTGCCGAAAAGGTTCATGCGGCCCTGAGGGCCAACTGACGGGTATGCACATCGGCATCGACTTCGACAACACGATCGTGAGCTACGACGCTCTTTTCCACAAGGTGGCGCGGGAGCAGGATCTGGTTCCCGCGGCGACGCCTTTGAACAAGGTAGCGGTCCGCGATCACCTGCGCCGTGTCGGCCAGGAGGATCGCTGGACCCAGATGCAAGGTTACGTTTACGGCGCTCGTATGGATGAAGCGCTGGCGTACGAGGGCGTGATCGACTTCATCCGTCGTTCCAAGGCCACCGGGCACGAAATCACGATCGTCAGCCACAAGACCCGATACCCGTTTATCGGTCCCCAGTACGATCTTCACGCGGCCGCCAGAACCTGGATCGAGCACCACTTGCAATGGGATGGCGAACAACTGTTGCCGAGCAGAAGCATATTTTTCGAGTTAACGAAGCAGGAGAAGCTCGCCCGCATCGCCGACTGCGGTTGCGAAGCCTTTATCGACGACCTTCCGGAAATCCTGCTCGCCCCCGATTTTCCGACGAGGGCAGCGCGATTGCTTTTCGATCCGGAGGGCCATCATCCCGATGCCGCGTCGGATAGCCTGCGAAAATTTCAAAATTGGCGGCAACTTGATCTGCACTTTAACTCGTGATGAGCCAGCCTCCCGAGCTGTGGCGTTCGATCGCCGCGTTGCTGCTTCGAGCTGATATCGACGCAAGGATTTCGGACGTCATTGCCTGCTCCTTGGGGGGCAACAACCGCATCTATCGAGTCGAAACGACGGCTGGCGCATTTGCGGCCAAGCAGTACTTCCGTCACGAAGGTGACAGCCGCGACCGACTGGCCGCCGAATATACGTTCGCTGAATACGCCAACACCGTTGCGCCGGGGCTGACGCCGCGCCCGTTTGCCCGCGATCCAGAACGGGGCGTGGCACTATATGAGTTCATCGATGGGCGTCGGTTCCAGCCCGGAGACATCGGCGCCGAGCAGGTGGATGCAGCGATTCGATTTTTCCGCGCACTGAATGTATCGCCAATGCTTGGCGCCGTTAAGCTGCCGGCAGCGTCCGAGGCCTGCTTTTCAATCACCGACCATCTCGCCATGATTGGAAGGCGCATCGACGGTTTGTTGGCGGTCGTTCCCCGATCGAATATCGACGCCGAAGCTTTCAGCTTCTTCCGGTACCTGGAGGACGTTTGGAAGCAGCTCTCGGCAAGTATCAGGGTTGACGCAAGCTGCAACGACCTCGACGTTGAGACGCCACTGGCGACGAGCCAACGGTGCGTTTCGCCCTCCGACTTCGGTTTCCACAACGCGTTGGCAGAGCCGAGCGGAAATATCCGCTTCCTGGACTTCGAATACGCAGGTTGGGACGATCCTGCAAAAACTGCAGGCGACTTCTTTGCCCAGCTGGCGGTCCCCGTGCCGCCCGAGTTCTTTGGTCGTTTCGTCGAAGAAATCGCCCAGAGCCTCACGGACGCAAAGCGCCTCTCCGCCAGCGCCATGCTGCTGAGACCGGCATATCAGATCAAGTGGTGCTGCATCGCGCTGAACGTCTTCGTGCCTGTTCACCTGGCGCGACGCAAGTTCGCTGACCCGGGCGTCGATGAGAATGCCCTTAAGCAAACTCAGCTTATCAAGGCACGACAGCTTCTTAACTCTATCGATACAACAGCGTATGGCCTACATTGACCTCATGTCCGCGGTGCACAAGAGCACCCAACGCGACTACCTTGCTCGAGTGAACGATCCCGAGTTCCCCAAAGCAAAGGCGGCGGGGCTTTCCAAGCAGTGGGGTTACGACTACTGGGATGGTGACCGAAGGATTTGCTACGGCGGCTACCGCTATATGGAAGGGCGCTGGGAAAAGGTCGCCCGCGCCATGGTAGAACACTACGGAATCAAACCCGGCGACAGGATCCTTGATGTTGGGTGCGGCAAGGGGTTCCTCCTTTACGACTTTACGAAGGTCATCCCAGGGCTGGACCTCTACGGCCTCGACATTTCCCGGTACGCGATCGAAAACGCCAAGGAGGAGATCAAGGACCGCTTGCAGGTCGGAAATGCAACCTCACTGCCGTTTCCGGACCACACCTTCGACTTCGTCTACTCCATCACGACTCTGCACAATCTTCATTGCTACGACCTCGAGAAGGCTCTGCGTGAGATTCAGCGCGTCGGCAAGAAGAATAAGTACGTCTGCGTCGAGTCCTACCGCAACGAAGAGGAAAAGGCCAATCTTCTCTACTGGCAAGTGACTTGCGAGGCTTTCAATACGCCGCAAGAATGGGACTGGTGGTTCAAGCACACGGGCTACACCGGCGACCACTCTTTCATCTACTTCGAGTGAGGAAGGCACCCATGTCCGCTATGCCAAGAACCATGAAGGCCGCCGTGCTCGCCGAGCTCAATGCGCCACTGGTTCTCGCCGACGTTACCCTGCCGGAAACTCTCGCCGCGGGTCAGGTGCTCGTGAAGGTCCACTACAGCGGCATTTGTGGATCCCAACTCGGTGAAATCGACGGTGCCAAAGGCGAAGATCGGTTCCTTCCGCATCTTCTCGGACACGAGGCGTCGGGTACGGTTATTGCGGTCGGCCCTGGTGTGAGGCACGTCAGGGTGAATGACCAAGTCGTCCTCCATTGGCGCAAAGGACTGGGTATCGAAGCGGAAACGCCGAACTACACTTGGCAGGGCCGCAAGGTTAACGCCGGTTGGATCACCACCTTCAACGAATACGCGATTGTTTCCGAGAACCGCGTCACGCCCGTTCCAGCCGACACCGATCTGGAAGTAGCTGCCCTTTTCGGCTGCGCGGTAACCACGGGTTTCGGTGTGGTCGAGAACAATGCCAAAGTGCGTATCGGAGAATCCGTCGTGGTATTCGGTGCGGGCGGCATCGGTCTCAATATCGTTCAGGCCGCAGCGCTGGTATCCGCCTACCCGATCGTCGCTGTCGATTTGCACGACAACAAGCTCGAGTTGGCCAAGCGCATGGGTGCCACCCACGTGATCAACAGCAACCGCGGCGATGCCCGCCAGGCGATCCTCGAAATTGTCGATAAAGCCGGCGTCGACGCCTTCATCGACAACACGGGCCAACCGCCAATTATCGAAATGGGCTACCAGATGACCAAGCCGCAGGGGCGCGTGACTCTGGTGGGTGTGCCGCGCAAAGGAAATAGCATCAACATCTACTCTTTACCGCTCCATTTCGGAAAGGGCCTGAGCGGCTCGCATGGCGGTGAAGCGATCCCGCAGACCGACATTCCGCGCTTCCTGCGCCTCTATCGTGCACAGCGGATCAAGTTGCGGGAGCTGATCACGGACTACTTCACGCTGGATCAAATTAATGAGGCGATCGAGGGCATGAAGAGTGGACGCATTGCAGGGCGATGTCTTGTTCGCCTTTAGAACAATGATCTTCTGCGAGGGCTTCTTGTGCGCAAAAGAAACACGCATTTCCGCTGAGACAGCCATTCACCAGGGTTGAGTCAACTCCAGAATGAACTTGAAAGATCTACCCTCCGCCGCCGCTGCTTTGCGAAACAGCACCGACTCGGCGCTATTCGTCACATCTCAGCTGAGGCCTAGAGAACTGAAGATGGCCGACGGCCTCCGTCGACTAGGCTGGAAGGTGGGCCTGATCTACTACAAGTGGACACCGTTTGATCCGCTAGCCTACTTCGATTTCAGCCTCGAAGTCGACTCCGCCAAGAAAGCACACGAGTTCGCGAAGGAGCTTGCTCCACGGCTTTGCCACGTCTTTTCGGGCGCAATTGACGATCTTGTCTTGACCTTCTGCCGTGACAAGCCATCTGCCGTCGTGATCGACCTAAACGATATATTCGCACCGTCGCTTTTCGACTACTGCCACGAGCGATTCGAGCCTACAAGAGAGGCGCTGGCGCTGGCCGATGGATTTTGTGCGCGCGACCTACAGCTGAAGTCAGCAGAGCGCGTGGATCACTTCCAACTTCCGCCAAAGTTGATCTTTTTCCCGGAGTACTGCTGGAACCGGCCGAACAATTTGCGAGCACCCGGTGAGCGGACAAAATCGGATGAAGTTCATGTCGTCTCTGTCGGAACATTCAGTCTCGAGACCCAAGGAATGTATGACAGTTGCTACATGCATTTGACCCAGCTGCTAATCGACCAGGGAATTCACTTTCACATCTACCCGCACTGGGCTTATCGACAGGATCATTTCGGAAGCCCTCATGTCAATTTCGAGAGGGACTTCGCAGAGTTCCTTGCTCTCGAGAAGTCAAGCTCGTATCTACACGTTCACGAAAGCTTGTCGATCGAAGAACTTGGCAAGGTTCTTCCACGTTACGACTTCGGCATTGTATCGGGCGGCTGCGCACAATTTGGTCAGAAGTTGAAGTTTTACCATGCGGCATACATCGAGACCTGCTATTCGGGGCGCATCTCGGACTACCTCGACGCGCGGCTACCAGTCCTGATCAATGACGAGGTCAAATTTGATTACTGGATATTAAAGCGTTACGGGGTGTGCGTCGATCTGAAGGGCATCTTACGCACTGGATTCAAGGGAGCGCTACTGCAGATGAAGCAGGACGGACGCTTGCAGGAGACCATGGAGCATGCGGTGCAAAAGCTCTCTGTCAACTGGAATAGCCCTCGCCTGGCTTCGTTTTACCGAGAAATCATTGCCGCCGGAATTACTAATCAAACTAACAAAGAGGTAGAGGAAGCGCCCGGGCAAGCGTTTGCGCAGAACCGCACGACCGCCATTGTGGCGCCGGCGGGACCTGCAGCCGACACTAATCGTTTCGCGGCCAGTCCGTTAGTTACCAGCCTGCGCAGGAAGATTCGATGGGCATCGCCCCGAGCGGCGAAGATACTGCTCCCCTACAGAGCGATCCACATACTGGAAAGAAGGCTTCATAACTCGCTTCAAGAGAATCAGTCAAATCAAGCCACGATTAGTGACTTGCAGGAAGAGAATAACTCAAATCAAGTCAGAATTACTGCGTTGCAGGGTCAGTTGGTCACGATTGAAGGGAGTGTTTCGACCGCGCGCACCGAGGTTGGGCGTCTGGAGAAGACGAATGCGGCGATTTTGATTCGGGCGGATCAGCTCGAAGAAAACACAAAGGCACTGGCTGCCCTTACCGGATCGCTTGAGGCCGGCAACGCCCGCCTTCAAGGAGAAGTCGAAGACCTTCGGTCCGAGGTTGATAGGGTTCGGCAGAACGACGCGGCGTTGGAAGCTCGGAATAGTGAGTTGCAGCGTCACATTGAAACGTTGGCTGCACTGGTCAGGGCACTTGAAACGGAGAGAGGAATCCTTCGGACTGGAAAGGCAGACCTTCAGTCCAAGCTTGAAATAGTGCAACAGAGTGAAGCGGCGTTGATGGCTCGGAATGGTGAGCTGCAGAGCGACAACGAGGCGCTGGCGGCGGCTGTCAGGTCGCTAGAGGCCGAGAAGGAAATCCTTCGGGCAGGCAACGCGGAACTTCAGATTGGGTGCGAACGTTTGCGGAAAAGTGACACGGCGCTGAGAGTGCAGACCGAGGCATTGCAGCGGGACAAAGAAGCGCTGGCTGCGGTCGTAGAGTCGCTCGAGTCAGAGAGGGAAAACCTTCGGACGGAGAGAACGGAGCTGCGGTCTGAAGTTGTAGGGTTGCAACAGGCGGACGCTCTCAGGATGCGCGATGCTGAGTTTCAGCAGAATACCCAGGAGCTGCAGGGTCGCCTAGAGGATTTGAAGAGGGAGTCCGAAGAGGCGTCACGGCAGATCCACATCCTGTCGAACGAAAAGTATATGTTGCAGCAGGAAGTAAGGTGGGGAAAGCTACCGATCAACGAGATCGCGGGAGTTTTGAACTGGCCTGAAGTCCTGAATGACGTTGAAAGGACGAACGGATTCAAGGATCTCATCCGTATTCTCGGTCTCTTCTCCCGGAGCGCAAGTGTGGCAGATAGTCCCTCCGTCTGCTGGGATCTTCTTGCGACCAAGAACTACGATCAGCTGCTGACGCACGGGTACCGGGATTTCAAGCGAACAGTCGGGACCAACTACTTCAACTTCCTGGTTCAGAAAGGAGATCCGCAAATTCATGCAGTCGAATCGTTACTGCCTCCGGAGGTCATCGAGCGCTGCGTCAACGCTGCGCTTGCGATTCCCGAAGACGCGAGTCTACCGTGCCCGGATCAATTCGCTTACAAGTATTTCGTGCTGTTGCTGTGGGAGTACGTCAAGACGATAGATCGGCAGCGTTATTTCGAAAGACTCGAAGAGCCTGTGGAGGGGAACCCGATCTTGGTGGCGTCGGAGGGGCGGCAAGTATCTCAGGATCTCGCGAACACGCTGATCGAATATTGTGCGATCGGTGAAGCGATGTCGTTCGAAGACATCGATTCAGTACTCGAGATAGGCGGGGGCTACGGCAGGAATGCTTACATCATTCTCGCCCTCAACCCGAACATCAAGGTCACGATGGTAGACATCCCTCCCGCTTTGTACATTGCTCAGCGATATCTGGCATCGATGTTCAAAGAGCGTCGTGTCTTCAAGGCGAGGGACTTTTCTCACTATGGGGAGGTTAAAGGTGAGCTTGAGTCCGCCTCGATCGTGTTCCTGCTGCCCCATCAGCTTGCCCTGATGCCGAACAAGCGGTTCGACTTCAGCATGAATATCTCGTCGTTCGGGGAGATGCGGGCGGATCAGGTTCAATGGTATTTCAAGCAGCTTGGGCGGGTTACCAGGCGATACTTCTATATGAAGCAGTGGCGTACTTCGACAAATGTCTTCGATGGAGTGGTGCTAAAGGAGGGCGATTATCCCTGTCCTAAAAACTGGACGGCGATTTTCTCGCGACCTTGCCGTGTTCAGACAGAGTTTTTCGAGGCTTGCTACCAGGTGAAGTGAATCGTGACCCGTAATCGGAATCTTGTTGGCATCTACGACTTCGAATTGTTCCCCTATGCGCTTGGGGACGTTCTCACCTGGAACGTGCGTACGGCGATGCGCTGCGAGGAACTTGAACGAGACCGGGTGGACATATACATCTGCGCAGACGAGCGACGTCCGGCCGGGATTTATCAGCGCGGTCTCGTCAATCCGAAGAATTTCGATCTGTTTTTCAGCGAACTTTATAGCGCGTTCGGTACGCACCCGAAGCTTGGGAGTATTCATATTTTTCGAGAACGAGAGGCTCTGCTCGATGAACTCGAGGAGATCGTTCTCGGAGACGCCGAAAACGCTGAAGCGCTTGAGGACTATGTGGCTGTACTGGACGTCCAGGCGCCGAAGGGCATCGTTGATAGAGTGCGACGTACCCTCGGACGCACAGTCTTGGGCAGCGAGCGCGTACGGGGTGCTTTTGGACGGTACCTGCCGCCCGGGGTGAAGGAGGTGGTTCGGAAGGTATTGCTACCGGACGAAACGGCTCTTAATCAGTATTTCATCAAATACATTCATTCGCACGAAAGCATCAATGCGTTCGCCGCGAAAAGGGGTGGAATCCCGCTCCTGACGCCCGCACTCGGGTGCGTTCCCGATGTCGACGAACTGATCGAGCAGCGCCTTTCCGGCAAGAAGATCGTTCCATTTCACTTGCGCATGCGTCGACTGGACTTCGGGTATGGCGGCGAGCATTCCTACGCTCGAGATTCTGACTTTCTGGAGTGGTATGACTTCCTCAGACGGGCGGCATCCCGATATCCAGAGGTCGAATTCGTCGCTTTGGGCAGGCTGCAGGAGAAGCCGCTGGAGCTCCTTCGCCTGCCGAACGTCACCAGTCTTCGGGTTTTTGGAATGGGCCTGGGGCATGAGCTGACTCTGATGCTAAAGAGTGACCTGTTCATAGGTACGTCGAGTGGTTTTGCTGCCCTGGCGAACTTCTCGACCATCCCCTATTTCATCACCAAGATGACTGTTGGCTCGTGTCACGCATATGCAATTCCTGAAGGAGCGGAGCGCCTTCCATTTGCGACCGAAAACCAGAAATTGGTCTACGCACAAGAATCGTCGGAATTGTTGATGAGCCTGCTGGAGGAGGGACTCGAACTCCCCCGGACGCCAGGTCCGCAACGCGGCGCTCTTGATCGCTCTGGAGCGCAGGAGATCGATATTCGTGGCTGGTTGAAGGCTCGTACTCGACCCGAGGACTCAGCCGCAACGACGAGTCGGTTCTACGGTGACGACAGATATCGGCGCGAAGAAACCGCATTTCTCTTGCTTCCGAAATTGGAACAGGCAAAAGAAGCCTTATTGCAAGACAAAAGAGCGGAAGCTTGCGCCATCTTGCAAAGGCTCGAGGAGAATTTTCCGGACGTTTGCGCGCATTTGCCGCAGCACCACCTGCTGCAAACAGTCGCGAGCCGGTCCGAGATGGGCGCAGTTTGGATGCGAGCACGGCTGGACACGCTCGATGTTCGAATGTCGGACGTGCCCGGAAGATTGTGCGGATCCACTGTCTCGGAAAGCAGCGGATGGCGGCCCAATAACTGGGTCGTCAACGGCGGGTCATTTAGACCCCTAGCGGAGGAACCGCAACCGGCGTTGATGCTGCGCGCAACAGGGCCTAATTGCTACTGGCATACGGAGCGGTTTGTGTCCAGTCGCTCGGACGGCCGAATCTGCGTGCATCTCGACGCAAAGAATTCAGAGGCACCAAGCCGGCATCAGGTGTGGATTTTCGAGGATAGGAGCTATCGACCGATCGGTGATCTGGTGGTGGATGCCGATTGGCGCGCATTTGAGGTTTTTATCACGACGAGGCCGGGCAGCGTCTTGGAATTACAGATTGACGTCAGTGACGATTGGCAATGGATGTCGATGCGGAATGTTCGTGTGACCGATGGCGGAGCCTTGCCGCTGGTGCAAAGCACTCCAGTGCCGATCTCGATGGCATCCTGGACCGGTGAGGCCAATACGCCGTCTGACGATACGGAGGGCGGTGTTCACAATTATCGGCAGTGGCTCATTGGCCAGAAGAAGGGGTACGTTCAGACGCCAGTGTTGCCGAAGCCGGGTGACGGGGGTCTGCTGATTTTCTTCGAGGCTCGAACGGACGCGCCGGCGACCGCCTTCACCTCGATCTATCTTTTCGAGGGAGACACCTATCGAACGGTCGCGCAGTACGCCTTTGGCCCCGAGTGGCAGAAAGTTTCCCTGTTGCTTGAAGCGAAAGGAACCGCACCGCTCAGACTTCAGGTCGATTATCCGGAGCTAGTCGGATCCCTTTCGATCCGAGAATGCTTAGCTGTTCCTGTCAGTCGGGGCGATGAACCATGACCAAAGTTATCTATACGAGCGACCCGATAAGCTTCAGCTGGCGGCATGTCCTGCCGTGGAGCATCTACCGCGACATCCTCCGGCACCGCGGGCTCATCGGCTCAATGACGATCCGGGATTTTCGCGCAACCTACCAGGCGAGTTACCTCGGTTTGACCTGGCAAGTCGTGCTGCCGATGATCATGCTCGCCATTTTTTACCTGGTTTTTGGTCAGATCCTTGGCGGAAGATTTTCAAATAACGGGAACGAAACGCCGGTTGACTACGCGCTCGCCTTGTTCGTGGGCCTGGGCTTTTTCAATTTTCTGTCGCAGAACATCGGTTCCGCGCCATCGCTCATCGTATCAAACGTGACCTACGTGAAGTCCCTTTCATTTCCGCTTGAAATTCTGCCGGTGATTTCAGTATTGAACGCACTGATCAACTTGTTGATCGGTTTGGTGCTGATCACCTTGGTTCTAATGGTGGTCAAGGGCCACCTGCACTGGAGCGCAATTTGCGTTCCGTTCTACGTCGTGTGTACTTTCCTGATTGCACTCGGTGTGTCATGGGGACTCTCGGCACTGTCCGTCTTTATCCGCGATATCTCCGCAGTGACCTCGCCGTTGACCCTAATTCTAATGTTCATGTGCCCGATCTTTTACCCGGCCAGCATGGTGCCGAAGAGAATCAAATGGGTTATCGCGACGAACCCCATCGCTGTGATCATTGAGGACGTGCGAGCAAGCTTCCTCTACGGCGTGTGGCCGGGGCCACTATCCGCAGCTGCAATTCTCTCCGTCTCCTTGCTCGTCGCGGCGAGCGGCTACTTCGTGTTCATGAGATCGAAGTCCGCATTCGCGGATGTGATGTAGCCCTGATGGTATTCACTTCTCTCGAATTCCTGATTTTCTTTCCGGTTGTGGTCGCAATCTATTTCTTGTTACCGAATCGGTTCCGTTGGATTCACCTGTTGGCGGCCAGCTACTATTTCTACATGGCGTGGAAGCCCGCCTACGCGCTGTTGCTGCTGTTGTCGACGCTATCGTTTTATTTCGCTGCACTCAGAGTTGATCGATCCACCGATCCGTCACAGAGAAAGGCGATACTTTTCGTTGCGGTCGCTTTCAATCTGGGACTCCTGTTTGCATTCAAGTATTACAATTTTTTTGAGGCGCAGTCGCACGTGTTGGCCAGACAGTACGGGTGGACTCTGAACTTGCCACAACTGGATGTGCTGCTGCCGATGGGAATTTCCTTCTACACCTTCCAGGGGATCAGCTACCTTGTCGACGTATATCGACGGGAGCTTTCGGCGGAACGTCACCTGGGCCTGATGATGCTGTACAAAGCCTACTTTCCGCTTCTCGTCGCCGGGCCTATCGAACGCGGCGTCCACTTCATACCACAGTTGCGCAGAGTCTTGTTGAGCGACGACTCGGCAAAGATCCGCTTTGAATACGATCGAGTCGTTTCCGGCCTCCGATTGATGCTCTTGGGGTTTTTTAAAAAGATCGTATTGGCGGACAATTTCGCGTTGATTGTTCAGCCGATATATGCCGCACCCGTTGAATACAGCGGTATCAGCGCGCTGGTTGCGACGCTGGCGTTTGCGTTCCAGATCTTTTTCGACTTTTCGGGCTATACCGATATTGCGAGGGGAATTTCTCGCGTACTCGGGTTTGAAATGATCGAGAACTTCAATCGCCCCTATTTTGCCGCCAGCGTGCCCGAATTCTGGCGCCGTTGGCACATATCACTGTCGTCTTGGTTCCGCGATTATGTTTACATCCCGCTGGGAGGAAGTCGCGTCGGCAGGGCCCGCTGGCTCGCCAATCTTTGGATCGTGTTTCTGCTCTGTGGTCTGTGGCACGGCGCCAACTGGACGTTTCTGATATGGGGAGCGCTTTATGGTTTCTACTATTTGGCAACCTATGCCCTTACTCCGCCTGCTCGCTGGCTGGTCGACCATACCTTCTTATCTCGAGTTCCGAGGCTGAGCCACGCATTTGCAGTAATTCTCACTTTCTCGCTCGTTTGCTGGGCGTGGGTCATGTTCCGGGCGCAAAACCTGTCTGAAGCAATGGCGATTTGGGCCAACATCGCACACATCCCGGCCGAGATAGGCTCGTACGCGGCGGCAGTCATCAGAGAAGGCGTTCCGTTTGCGCCCCTCGAGGCATCGGGACTGTCGTGGCTTGTGCGCCCCTCCGGCCGGCCTTCGCTCATGCCGGTATACGTGTTCTTGCTCACGACTGGCTATTTGGTCGTGTCCTACCGGGTGCGTCGTGCAGACGACGGGCTGATCTTCGCTGCTTGGGGCACCGTATATCGTTGGAGCGCGTACTTCCTTGCGCTGATATGCATTCTGCTCCTCGGGCGCTTTGGCGGGACGCCGTTCATCTACTTCCAGTTCTAGCGAATCCCTATGAAGGTCTCGTCGGAATCGAGTGAATTCGGAGATCTGCGCCGTCTCGGCGTTCGAGGCGTGCTACTTGTCTTTCCGCTTCTGGCGGCGCTGCTTCTTGAACTGTTTGTGCTCCCGATCGACTTCTTCACCTTTCGGGTTTGGGAGGCAGCACTCGCGACACCTTACCGGTATCCAGGGGCCTTCTACCCGAATCTCCACGTGTACAAGGCCAAAGAATATGGCGACCACTACAGGGAAGGAGATGCGGACAAGGTGCAGGCGAAGCCTGTCGAATGGTTTATCGACGGCTATGGCTGGCGAAACAGACCAGAAACCGAGCGGGGCGAGAGGTACGACGTGGTGTTACTGGGCGACTCCAATATCGTAGGTAGTTTTCTCGATCAGCGCGACACATTATCGGAAGCTTTAAGCGGAAGGGCGAGTAAGGTCGTGTATTCGTACTCTTATGGATCGGATCATATTGGACTGTATTTCAGTGATCCGCGGCTAAGGCGTAAGTCGGGCGCACTATTGGTCGTCGAGTCGAAGGTCGGCAACTGGCAGACGACGCAGGACTACTTGAAAAATTTCCGTGAGATGCCGGATGGGTCTCTTGAACTGGTTGATCGCACCCAGGAGTTCTCTGACAATTTCTACGCTGCTAACAGAAATCTCTACCTGGAGAGAGTCGAGTCCAGGTTGACGAAACAAGCGACGTTTCACTGGCTCCAGGCGAACCTCCAAGCGGTCTTCACTCTGCCGACTCGAGCGGGCGGCGATACCTTCCTTGGCTTCGTGTCATCGGCCGGTGCCGATCGAAAGGTGGGCTGGCGACCTGGCAGTTGGGTCGTAGAGAATGGTATGTTCAATCCGCTGACCGAAGAGCCTCAACCCGCGCTGAGAGTCCGGGCCACGGGGGCAAACGCCTATTGGCATAGCGAGCCTTTTATTGCGACGCATTCGGATGCAAAGATCATCGTTCGCTTTGAGGCAAAAAACTCAATAACCCCCTCCAGGCATCGTATCTGGATTTTTGAAGACGGGAGTTATCGCTCTGTCGGCGAGTTCGTGGCCGAAGGAGATTGGCGCAGATTCGAGATTCCGATTAGCACAAACCCAGGCAGTACTCTCGAACTTCAGATCGATCAGCCTGACAATTGGCAGTCTCTGTCAATCAGGGATTTCCAGGTGGTCGAAGGTGGACCGGTGCCGTTTGTGCAACAGACGCCAGTGGCGATCTCGATGAATGGATGGGCGGGCCAAGGCGTGCCTTGCGGACGGTCTGCGGATGAGAGCGAGGACTGCCGGCAATGGTTCGTTGCCGGAAAGGCAGGACATGTTCGAACGCCGATATTGCCGCAGCCGGGAGGCGGTGGATTGCTCATTCGCTTCCAAGCGCGCACCGACCGACCAGCAACCACGTTTACTCCGATCTATCTGCTCGAAGGTGATAAATACCGGGTCGTCGCTCAGTTTGCGTTTGGTTCGCAGTGGCGAGAGTTCAGCTTGTCGCTGCAGCCTGATCGCAGAGTGCCTATAAAGGTGCAGGTCGATTACCCCGATGCAGTTGATTCGCTATTGATCAGGAAATTTCAGGCGATTCCAATAGATCCGTTTCCGCCGGTGGAGAGAGATCATGCAGGCTAATGGCGTGCTTCGTATTGTCTCGCGAACATTGATTGGAATGACGGTAGGTTACTTGATTGTGGCTTGCGGCGACAATTCATCGCAACCAACGAAATCATCTTCTCAAGGCGTTCAGGGAGTTCAGCCGGCGCCCCGGCCGGCGGAACTCACCACGCAGATCAATCGCTCCCCGCTGTTCGAATCGCCGGAAGGATGGGGGCCCGGTTTCGCGAAGGCGATCGGGCACGGGCGGGGCGTCGTAGTGGGGCCGGGAGCGCTCAATCCCAACGTTTTTGCTCAGCAGTTTCCCACCAAGCCAGGCGAACCGTACAAGATTGTGGCTCGAGCCTCCAGCGTGGGCAAGTCGACCGCTAAGGGGCGCTTCCAGGTCAACTGGACCGATGCCACAAGTAAATTTATTTCCACCTCGATAAAAGCTTTCGAGGTAACGCCCGAGGAGAGGACCTTCGAAACCTATCTGGAGGCGCCGGCTGGCGCGGTGAGCGGAACGCTGTATGTGGTCGGCGATGGGCCGAACGACGTGGTGCGCTATACCGAGATGAGGTTGCTGGGTCAAAGCGACGCCAAACCAGCGGCCGATAAAGCCTCGGAAGGGAAGCCTGCCGGCGCAAGCTCGGAGCCCTTTCCCAAACCCGCGAATCTGACCTCGCTGGACGGGTCCGGACACACACTCACCGCGGCCGAGAGTCAGTATTACTTCTATCACGCGGCGAAGACGATGCAGCGAAAGGCGAGGGAGCGGGGCGCCGACTTCATCATGTACGTGATGCCGGACTACAACATTTCCCATCTGATGCCGGCGATCAAGCAACTGCGTTTAGAGGGGATCAAGGTACTCGCGTACGAGCCAACTGCCGATTGGCCTTCGGGTGTCGATCCGGATTGGTACTGGCAAAAGGCGGACTCGCACTGGACCGAGGCGGCCGTCCGCCTAACGGCGGATGAGATCCTTAATATGTGGAAGAAACAGGGGGTTGCGAATCGCGCGTTCTCCAGGGAGACGATGTCCGCATATGCCAGCGGATTCCCCAGTGAGAGCGGAGTTCATCCAACTGGTCGTTGAGGCTTGAAAGTATGCTGCCGGCCGATCATTCGAGATACCTGAGCCTCAACCTCGCGAGGACCGGAGGGACGTCTCTTGGGAAGCTGCTAAGAGACAGTTTCGGCACGGGTCAGGTTGTAACTGAATATGGGCCAGATGCCGTCTATGACTCGTTAGGTCATTTGGATCCCGATTATTTTCTGCATTTTGTGCAACGACTGGACCCGCAGCAATGCCGGCGAATCCGAGTATTTCTTGGGCATTTGCCGTTCCTTGATCCGTCGCGGCTCCCCTTCAAATGTAAATATGTCGTCTTCCTGAGGAATCCTGTTGCAAAAATCGTTTCCGGATTTCTATACGGCAACCTTGCAGGCCTAAGCATTTCGCCAGAGCTACGGGAATTTGGCTTGCACCTTAGCTGTTCCTGGGTGAATTCGACGGGGTTCGCCAACCCGATGCTGCAAGTCTTGATGCCCAACAAGGATACTAAGGGTGTCGACGTGGGCCGAATCGATGAACTGCTCGCGTCGATTGATCATTTAGGCATGACGGAAGTGTTCGAATGGTCGTGCGACAAGCTTCTGGGGTCTCTCGGAATGGCACCTCCGAAGGCTCGGTATCATTTGAACAAGGGCTTGCCGATTCAGCTGGAGAAAGTACCCGCCACGACGATCAGAGCGATTAAGAGACAGAACGCAGAGGATATTCTGCTCTATAACAGAGCGTGTGAAATGATGAATCTGCAACGCGAAAGAGAGAATCTACCGCTACTTCCGCTCTGTTCTCTTACCTCGAAGGGACCGTTTTCGTCGGGAGATTATCACCCCCATCTTTCGTGCGAGACTCCATTTGGCGGCCCTTTGGACTCCGCATGGACTTCGAGCGTTCATCTATTACAGGGTGGGGATGAATTTATCGGGTATGACTTTGGCCCGAACCGAAGGACCGTTGTCAAAGAGCTAAGAGTCCAAGTCATGGGCGCTGGCGCTGCACCAATTGCGTTCGCGATAGAGGCAAGTAATGATGGATTTGCGAAACAAAGCAACGTGGTTTGTGTATTCGAGGCATTTTCAGACGGCAGATGTCACACCATCCGCACCGGGGCGGATGGCTGCGCCTGTCGTATGTGGCGACTGAGAAGAATTTCGGAGTCCGCGGCCCGTTTTTCGATCGCGGCCCTGTCGTTTGAATCAGAGCAGCCGTTTGTGCCAAAGGATCCTGGTCTTGTTCAGGAGACTATCGACAGGACCATGTCGATGTTCAACGTCGACACCTATTCCATGGCACTGATGGAAGCTCGGCGGACGAATGAGGGAGTTGCGGCCCAGCGCTGAGACAGGGGACTCAGCTACAGACCGTGAGTATCCAAAATGAGCACTGACGAGATTGTGGTTCGCGTCAACAATGTTTCCAAGATCTATCATCTGTGGGGATCATCTAAGGATCGGCTTCTTTTCCCCTTGAGACGCTTGTTTGGATTTCTGAAACTGTCGAGCACCGACAAGTCGGGGAAGCGATTGGAAGGATACCGTGAGTTCTTCGCTCTGCATAGTGTTTCGTTCGAAATCCGGAAAGGGGAGAGTTGGGGTTTCATCGGAGTGAACGGTAGCGGCAAATCGACGCTACTCAAGATCATCTCGGGCAACCTGCGCCCGTCGGCGGGCACGGTTGAGGTCGATGGCAAGGTGGCGATACTCGATTATGGAAGTGGATTTAACGGGGAGTTCACCGGACGGGAGAATATCTATCTGAAAGGCTCTCTCCTCGGACTGAACAGAAAGCAAATCGACCAGCGATTTAAATCGATTGAAGAGTTCGCCGATATTGGAGAGTTCATCGATCAGCCGGTCAAGACCTATTCAAGCGGGATGAGCGCTCGTCTCGGCTTTGCGATCATGGCGCATGTGGACGCGGATATCTTGATTACAGATGAGGCGCTCGCGGTCGGCGATGCCTTCTTTGTCCAGAAGTGCATGCGCCATATCAGGACGTTTCTCAAGCGCGGAACGTTTCTTTTTGTTTCGCATTCAACGAACGATGTGATGAGTCTGTGTGATCATGCAATCTGGCTGGAACATGGTCGAGCGGTGAGAGTCGGCAAGGCGCGCGATGTTTGCGCCGCCTACCTGAGCTCTGTCGACGGGAAAAATTCGGCCGCCTTCCTGGCGGAAAGTCAGCCGGCAGCGGAGGTTGTGCCGGAGACGCAACAGGAGCAAAGCGCAAATCAGTTCAGCGAACTCCGTGCGGCGGTCCAGACAGGGCGCGGACCGAAGGAGATTCAGGTCTCGGCAGATGTGCTGGCGACCTTGAAGCACCATTATGCTCCGGCCACGCAGCGCGAGCGGGCATCCCATTTGCGGATTAGCCAGATAGATATATGTGAGCCGATTCCCAAGGACTCGGATGGTCTCGCGGAGGATGGTGCGGTTGGGGGAGGCAAGATCTTCAGCGTGACGATCACCGACGACCAGAACCGGGCGGTGGCTGCCGTTCTTGGGGGAGAGAGTGTCTGCCTGACAGTGAGGGCAATTGCGGAGAAGACGATTCTGCGTCCGATCATTGGCTTTCAGTTGAAGAACTCACTTGGGCTGAGCTTGGTGGCCGAGAATACTTACCTGGCAACAAAGGAGCAGGATATTGGGCTACGGGCAGGGGAGATCATCACCGCGCGATTTGCGTTCTTTATGCCTTTGGTTGGAAGAGGGGAATACGTTATTCGAGCCGCATTGGCCGACGGTGTTGAAGACAATAACGCGTTGATTGATGTTAAGCATGAGGCGCTGCTGCTGCGATGTGAAACATCGGGTGCCAGGCACGGGCTGGTCGGCGTTCCGATGATTTCGATCGAGGTGAGCCGTGACTTGGTGCCGAGCATAGCGAAGACTCGGTCCGACGCGTGAGCGACGGTACTTTGAGGGATCTTTCTTTAGTCATACCGACCTACAATCGCCCTGAATTCTTGGGGCGGTTGCTTGCATATTATCGGGGCAAGCAATCGCTTGCCAATGTGCTGATACTCGACTCGAGCGAAAGCGACATAAGAGTCCGAAATGCTCGTGTCACAGCAGATTGCGGGGCACGCTTCCGTCATGCGGTGTTCCCATCGACGGAACCGGTTGCGTCAAAGCTTGCGCAGGGACTCGCGCTTGTGGATACGCCTTTCTGCGCATTATGCGCGGACGACGATCTTGTTTTCATAGAAGGGTTGAAGCGGGCGTTGACCTACTTGAAGGGACATCCCGATTGCGTCTGCACCGACGGTATCTACCTGAACTTCTTCAGATCTGGAAGGGATATCCGCCTGAAGATCGAGTATGCCAGTAGGGGCATAGACGCTGAACATCCCGGCGCTCGAGTGTTCCGGTTGTATCAAAGATACGAGTCTCTGTTCTACGGGGTTTTTCGAACATCGGATTTGGCGGAGATTTTCGCCGGGGTCGAACGGAATCCAAGCCTGCACTATCAGGAGCTCTTTCAGGCAACCGCGGCGCTGATGATCGGTAAGAGTTATCGTCTGCCGGTTTTCTATGCGGGGCGGCAGCATTGCGCGCCTGCGCAGCCAACCCGGGACCGATGGCAAACCTATTATTGGTTTGCTGAAGACCGAAAGGAATTCCTGGAGCACTATGTTCGCTATCGCGGCGAGTTATGGGAGTTTTACGAAAGACGCGGAGCGACACCACGCTTGACGAAGGACGAATTCGTCAAATCGATGGATATCGCTCACGCGGTGTTCTTTGGAGCCGGTTGCCCGCCCGAATACTTCTATTCTGTCTTGCAGTCACAATGGCCGCAGGATCGCTTCAAGCACGATCCGAAGGACGACGACGTTTTCAACCAGCTGAAAGGCGCCCCTCGACGCTCTTGGAGGTGGCCTGTGAGACGCTTTGCCAAATGGCTGGAGGAGGTGACATCTATCGATCCCTCGCCTTCAGGTGTGGACGCGATCAATCGCGCCGTCCAGCAGCAGTTCAGGACTCCGTGGAATTGCGTGCTCGAACCGGAAGTGCGATGGCTTGCGAACTCGGATCGCTTTCGAGAGGCATATCTCGAACTCTGCCGTTATATGGATGGCTCGTGATGGCGGTTGTGCCGATTCAATACACTGAGCACAGTGACACGGGGCGCTGGAAATGAAACTGGAAATCGACATGGATAACGCAGAAGTGCGTGTTGAAGGCGCGAATGGTACTTTCAATTACCCGCTGTATTCTCGGGAGGCGTTTGAAGCAATATCCCGTATATGGCTGAAGGTGGGTTGGAACGAGAAGTATCCGTACACGTTTTCGTGGTTCGGCCGGCCTATTATCCAGTTGCCCGAAGACATCGTCCGTGCGCAGGAGGTGATTTACCGAGTAAAGCCGGACGTGATTATTGAAACGGGAGTGGCTCACGGTGGGTCGCTGATTCTTTATGCGAGCTTGTGCAAGGCGATGGGCAAAGGGCGGGTCATCGGGATCGACATCGAAATCAGGAAACATAACCGGAAAGCGATCGAGGCACACGAACTGAGTCCCCTGATCACGCTCGTCGAGGGCAGTTCGGTGGCACCGGAGGTGGTCGCGCAAGTAACGGCGATGGTGGGCCGCGGAGAGACGGCCCTCGTTCTGCTGGACTCGGATCACACAAGGGCCCACGTGGCAGCGGAGCTAGAGGCTTACTGCGGTTTGGTGTCGCCTGGGTCCTACATCGTGGCGACGGATGGAAGCATGCAGTTCCTGGACGATGTTCCGCGCGGCAGCCCGGGTTGGCGAAACGACAACCCAACGGTCGCGGCGATGGAATTCGCGACGGCTCACCCGGAATTCACGCTCGAACAGCCGGCCTGGCCATTCAACGAGAGTGCGCTTCGGGAGAACGTAACTCACTGGCCGGGCGCCTGGCTGCGCAAAAAGGTACCCGACGCCCATTGACCGCAGGCGCGCTGGGAGTTGCGTCATGCGGCTGTGACAGGTGCGCTTAATGCCGAAATGGATCGTCGTCGGAGGCGATGGACTGATCGGAAATCATCTAGCCGAATGGTCCAGCCGCGTTGCCGCGCAGGTCCTTGTTACGACCCGCCGACCCGGCGGAAAGGATGGACGGCTGTTCGTCGATCTGGACGGTGAAGGGGTCGGCCACGTTGTTTCGGCCGGCGCCGAGGTGATCTTTCTTTGCGCCGCGATGACGAGTATGCGGGCATGCCAGGACGCGCCGGAGTTGTCGTATCGCATCAACGTTTCGGCGACTGTGGGTCTTGCTGAGCGACTGATCGAGCAGGGTGCATTTGTAATATTTCTTTCGAGCAACGCGGTCTTTGATGGCACGATTCCCTGGCCGCACGAGGAGCAGGTCCGCTCGCCGACCTGCGAGTACGGCGGACAGAAGGCTGGCGCCGAACAGTTGCTCCTAGCATTGCCAGGCGCCGCCGATCGCATGGCGATCGTACGGCTTTCCAAGGTGCTTTCGCCGAACGCGGGAATTGCTGCGGAGTTTCTCCGCCGTATGCGGTCGCAAGCGCTCTGCGATGCCTTCGAAGATGTCAGGATGTCTCCGATTTCTCTGCGTTATGTGGCGAATGGGTTGCACGCAATTGCTTCTCGGAAGCTGCCAGGAATCTTCCATTTGTCCGGGACCGAGGAGCTCAGTTATGGGCAATTCGCATCTCGACTCGCTAAGTGTCTTGGTGCGGACGCCCGACTGATCCATCGGGTGTCGTCGGTTCAGGCAGGCGTAGACGTCGTGTTCCGTCCGAGGCATCCGGGACTTGGAATGGGTCGAACCACATCGTTGTTGGGCATTTCTCCAGAACCCCTAGACGAGCTCCTTCTTGAAATTTCTAGGACCAAAGATCGTGACGACAGTTTTGTCCAGTCGTGAGTCGGGTTCACCACGCTGTCTCGTGTGCGACCTCCCGGATTTGTCTCGGGTGGCTGGATTCGACGATCTGCCGCGGATAACGTCTGATTGCCGCGCGTTCCCGGCGGGCGGGGAATTGTTCGTCTGCATGGGATGCGCGACGGTTCAGAAGCGGCCTTCAGCAGTCTGGATCCGTGAAATTGGCGAGATCTACTCGCAGTACGCTTCCTACTACCAGTCGGGCGGTGACGAGCAGATCGTCTTCGATGCAGTCTCCGGAAGGCCGAGGCGGCGCAGCGATGTGCTGATGGACAGGCTCTTCGCCAGCACCAAGTTGCCCGCCAAGGGCGCGGCGCTGGACGTCGGTTGTGGAAATGGAGCTACTCTGACATCGATGAGTGCCGTGTTTCCCACATGGAATCTGAACGGATATGAGCTGGAGGGCAGCTCCCGACCACAGCTTGGTCGCATTCCCCGCTTCGAGAAGCTCTATACGAAATCCTTGTCGGCGATCGACCGGGAGTTCGATCTCGTGACCATGATTCATTCGCTCGAGCATTTTCCGTCGCCCCGAGGCGCGCTGGAAGACGTGCGCAACCTCGTCGGTGACGGGTATCTGTTTATTCAGGTTTGCGACGTTGAGCAGAATCCATTCGATATTCTCGTGGCGGATCATCTAATCCATTTTAGTCAGTCATCCCTTTGTCGCTTGCTTCGCGCTGCAGTTATTTCGCCAACAAGTTCGACGACCGGTTGGGTCCCCAAGGAAATTTCGCTGCTCGCCCGAAGACGTATGGCCGACGGGGAGCCTTATGAGGTCGCTGCCCCTTCGGAACGTGACGTCTGGAGACGAACTTCGGGATATGTGGAGTGGCTACGAGCAGTCATGGCGTTTGCCCGCGATTTGGTTGGTACTGGCAAGCAGTTGGGGATCTTTGGCACGTCAATTGCCGCGACCTGGCTCGGGTCTCAACTCGAGGGAACGGTCGCCTTCTTTGTCGACGAGGACGAAAGTCGCATCGGGAAGACGCACATGGGTCGACCGATCCTTCGCCCAGCAGATGTGCCGGGGGACAGCATCGTTTATTTGGCCCTGGCGCCTTCAGTCGCAGATTTGATAGCCCGCAGACTCACGGCGTTGCAGATAGACTTTGTCCTGCCGCCGAGATTGGGCCTCGCCGGTAACTGACTGACAATGGGATTCGTGGAACGGGGAGCTCGGAGACCATGAAAACCGTCATTCTTGCGGGTGGCCTGGGAACCAGGATCAGCGAAGAATCACATCTGCGGCCGAAGCCGATGATTGAGATCGGCGGCCGCCCGATTCTCTGGCACATCATGAAGTCGTACTCGGTATTTGGTCACCGTGACTTCATTGTTTGCCTCGGCTACCGCGGTTACATGATCAAGGAGTACTTCGCTAACTACTTCTTGCACATGTCCGACGTAACGTTCGATATGGCCAACAATCGTATGGAAGTACATCAGAACAACACGGAGCCGTGGCGAGTGACTCTCGTTGACACGGGTGAAAGCTCTATGACCGGGGGGAGGTTAAAGCGGGTTGCGGCCTATGTCGGAGAGGACGATTTCTGCTTCACATACGGCGATGGCGTGTCCGACATCGACATCAACGATCTGATCCGCTTCCATCAATCCGAGAAGCGCCTAGCCACATTGACGGCGGTGCAGCCTCCGGGCCGGTTTGGTGCGTTGAACGTTTCTGGACGCGTAGTGGCGAGTTTCCAGGAGAAGCCGCAGGGTGATGGTGGCTGGATCAATGGGGGGTTTTTCGTGCTTTCGAACAAGGTCTTCCGCTACATCGTAGACGACGATACGGTATGGGAGCGGGAACCCCTTGAGTCGCTTGCCCGAGAGGGCCAACTGGCGGCATACACGCACAGTGGCTTCTGGCACGCCATGGATACGTTGCGTGACAAGAACTACCTGGATGAACTGTGGGCTTCCGGCAAGGCTCCTTGGAAACGCTGGTGATCGACCGCAAATTCTGGAGCGGCAAGCGCGTCTTCTTAACCGGTCACACCGGTTTCAAGGGCGGGTGGCTTAGCCTTTGGCTGCAGAGGCTCGGAGCAGACGTCACCGGGTATGCACTTTCGCCGTCCACGGATCCCAGCCTATTTGAAGTAGCGAAGGTGGCCGATGGAATGCGATCGCTGATCGGAGATGTTACCGATCGGGTGATGCTGTCGAAGGCTCTTTCGGAGGCGGGCCCCGAAATCGTTTTTCACTTGGCGGCTCAGTCGTTGGTACGGTACGGGTACGTGAACCCGATCGAAACCTTTGCTACGAATGTAATGGGCACCGCGAACGTGCTGGAGGCTTGCCGCTCTACTCCTTCGGTTCGCGTGGTTGTCGCGGTAACGACCGATAAATGCTACGAGAACAAGGAATGGGTCTGGGGCTACCGGGAGGACGATCTCCTAGGCGGCCGCGATCCATATGCCAGCAGCAAGGCCTGCGCCGAATTGGTTGCGGGGGCATATCGGCAATCGTATTTCTCGCGGGACGGAGTGATCGAACTGGCAACAGCGCGGGCAGGCAACGTGATCGGTGGTGGTGATTGGGCAGTGGATCGCCTGGTGCCGGATCTTCTGAGAGGATTCGCCGCGGGTCGACCAACTCTGATCAGGAATCCAGGCGCAGTTCGCCCCTGGCAGCACGTACTTGAACCGCTAGTGGGTTATCTGTCGCTCGCGCAGTGCCTTCGGTCTTTGCCCGGCGCCTTTGCCGGTGCCTGGAATTTCGGTCCTGATGACGCGGATGCCCGAACCGTGGAATGGATTGCTGATCGGCTAGTGGGGCTATGGGGCGCAGGCGCTTCCTGGCAGCGCGACGCCTCGGATCATCCGCATGAGTCCGGATCACTAAGGTTGGATTGTTCGAAGGCGCATGCATTGCTGGGATGGCGACCGCGTCTGCGTCTGGAAGCTGCGCTGCAATTGATCATCAAATGGCAACGAGCGTGGTTGGATGGACAAGGTATGCGCGAAATCACGCTCGATCAGATCAAACAATTCGAATCGGCCGAAACAAACCCGCAATGAAGCTCGACTGCCGCTTTTGCGGACGGCCACTGACCGTCTCGTTCTGCGATCTTGGAACGGCGCCGCCGTCGAACGCTTTTCGCAAGAAGGAGGAGTTGCAGTCCGGCGAGACATTCCTGCCTTTGCACGCGTACGTCTGCAACGAGTGTTATTTGGTTCAGCTTCCGGAGTACAGGCGACGAGAAGACATCTTCAAGGAGGACTACGCTTACTTCTCCTCTTTTTCCGATACATGGCTCAAGCACGCCGAATCCTACGCGGAGTACGCATCCGCGCGCTTCGGCTTGGGTGCCCGGAGCTTGGTTGTCGAGGTCGCCAGCAACGATGGTTACCTTCTACGCTTCTTCGCGGCACGAGGCATTCGCACGCTGGGGATCGAGCCATCTGCGAACGTTGCCGAGGCGGCAAGAAAATTGGGCATTGAAACGTTAGTGAATTTCTTCGGCAAGGCACTCGCGGAGCGGCTCGCCTCTGAGGGGCGTCAGGCCGACTTGCTCGTCGGCAACAATGTGCTTGCGCACGTGCCGGATATCAATGACTTCGTGGCTGGGGCGACGCGACTTCTCGCGCAAACGGGTGTCGTCACGATGGAATTTCCGCACGTTCTGCGATTAATCGAGGGTAACCAGTTCGATACCATTTATCACGAGCATTTCTCGTATCTATCGCTGTTGACCGCACGTCGAATCTTCGAAGCGCACGGATTGACGATCTTTGATGTGGAGGAATTGCCCACCCACGGTGGTTCACTTAGGATATTTGCCCGCCACTTGACAGTTGAAGCTTCGCCGGTCGAAGAACGTGTAAGTCGGCTCTTGGCAGTCGAGCGAGACTTTGGCATTGATCGGATCTCGACCTATGCTGACTTCGCAGAGCAGGCACGGCAGAGCAAGCGCAAGTTGTTGGAGCTCCTCATTGGGATCAAAAATAGCGGCAAACGGATTGCCGCCTACGGCGCTGCCGCGAAGGGGAATACCCTGTTGAACTACTGCGGGATCGGTGGCGATTTCATAGATTTTGTCGCCGACCGCAGCCCCCATAAGCAGGGGCTGTTTCTCCCGGGTTCGCGGATACCGGTGCTGCATCCCGATTCCGTAAAGGAGCAACGTCCGGACTTTCTGCTGATCCTGCCCTGGAATCTGAGCGAGGAGATCATGGGGCAGATGTCCCATGTACGGTCATGGGGTGGAAAGTTCATCGTCCCGATTCCAAGCGCAAGGGTGCTCGATTGAGGTTCATTGAAATCGAGGTGCCCGGTGCTTTCCTCGTGGAAATCGAGCCCGTGATTGACGAGCGGGGTTTTTTCGCGCGCACCTACTGTCGAGAAGAATTCGCGCGGCACGGACTCGAAGCTAGTTTTTCTCAAGTCAGCTTGTCCTACAACAACCGGCGCTGCATTTTGCGTGGCCTTCACTATCAGGCGAAACCACATGGCGAAGTGAAAGTGGTGCGCTGCGTGAGGGGGGTGGTCTTTGATGTGATTGTTGATTTGCGGCCCCATTCGCGGACATATTGCCGCTGGTTCGGCCAAGAACTCTCGGAAGACAACCACAAGGCGCTCTATATTCCTGAGGGGGTAGCGCACGGTTTTTTGACATTGACCGACACGTCAGAGGTTGAGTACCAGATTTCAGTCCCGTACGCGCCCGAAAGCGCCCGGGGCGTGCGATGGAACGATCCGGCGTTCGGGATCAGGTGGCCAGATGTACCAAAGGTGGTTTCGGCACGCGATCAAGGTTTCGAGGACTTCGCTAGATGAAGCGGGTTCTCGTAACCGGGGCCAGTGGCTTCGTGGGTCGAGCAAGTCTTGAGCCGCTACTCAGTCGCGGGTTCGAAGTGCACGCAATAGGCTTCAGCAGAGGCCGAACGTCCGACGTGTCTGCGCACTGGCACCACGTCGATCTGCTTGATCCGGCTGCGGTCCTCAGTCTCTGTAAATCGATACGCCCAACGCACCTGTTGCATTTTGCGTGGTATGCAAAACCAGGCGTGTTCTGGCAGGCATTGGAGAACTTCGCCTGGGTACGCGCGAGCCTTGCGCTGCTCGAGGCGTTTCACGTGGCGGGTGGTCGTCGCGCCGTATTCGCAGGTACCTGCGCTGAGTACGATTGGCGTTACGGCTGCTGCGTCGAGCGCGTTACGCCGCTGTCACCTGTTTCGACATATGGTATTTGCAAGGTATCGCTCTTCGGAATGGCAGAGGACTTCGCCACCCAAGCGGAGATCTCTGTTGCTTGGGGTCGGATCTTTTTCCCATTTGGACCTCACGAATATCCGGAGCGGCTTACGAGTTACGTCATTTCCTCCTTGCTGCGAGGCGAGGCTGCGCTGTGCACGCGAGGCGATCAGCTGAGAGACTTCCTGATCGTCGATGATGTCGCAGATGCGTTCGCCACGCTGCTTGACAGCTCAGTTGTTGGACCGATCAATATCGGTTCGGGGCAACCGATATCGATTTCGACATTCCTCGAGCGCATCGCGGCTCGGATTGGACGGGTGGATCTGCTTCGGCTCGGCGCAAGAGAGAAGACCGCCGGAGATGCACCTATGGTCCTGGCCGATGTCAGGCGGCTGCGAGATGAGGTGGGTTGGTGCCAGCGGTATTCATTGGATCAGGCAATTGACCGGTCTATTGACTATTGGCGCGATACGCAACTCAGCTCACCGGATCATCGTTTCTCTCATAACATAAATAAAAACAAGGACTTGACTGGAGAATCATAGTCCGCTCGCCACATTGCAGGCAAATGCAGCAAAATAGCTTCACCACGCGCGGTGGCGGTATGGCTCGATCCGACTCTGCAGAGAGCCGTTGCCGTAGTTGCGGGTGAGTGTTACCTTTGTCAGGGCTTTGGAACGCGGTCGTCATGTCGGCATCCCACACTCTTGCGAACGGTGCAAGCCTTGGTTGCCCCGCGGGCAACATGCACACCAGCCGGCTAGGACGAACTCAGGCCTGGGCATTGTTGTTTGCCACCGTGCTTGCAATGTCTGGGTGCGGCAGTGGCGGTGGAAGCGGCGGAGGTACGGCCACCCACCCACTCTCTGGTCAAGCGCTCAAGGGACCATTCGCAATTGGTTCTCAGATTTCGGTGAATGAACAGAACGCGAGCCTGAGCCCTACCGGCAAGGTCTACAACGTCCAAACGACCGATTCCTTGGGCAACTTTTCGGTTGCCTCCGGGGTTGGCACGAACCTGGTAGAAATCGTCGGCAACGGTTTTTATGTGGACGATTTGACAGGCCTTTTGTCTTCCGCCGCGATCCAACTCCATGGCATCGCAGACTTGAACGTAAATACTTCTCCGACGGTCAATGTGCTGACCTCGCTCCAGGAGCCGCGACTGAAGACGCTGATCTCGCAAGGCCTCACGTACGCGGCGGCCTACGCGCAGTCGCAGAGCGAAGTGCTGTCGATATTTGGGATCGACGCGAAGAAGGTCAATTCATTGTCGATGCTCTATTCGATGAAATTCGACGGCAACACGGACGCAGACTCGGTTCTGGTTGCCACCTCCGTTGTTCTCTCCCAAATGGCGACCGATGCTGCGAGCACCAACGGAACGACCCAACCGGCCGAGCTTTCCAATTACATCAACACTCTTGCGGCACAGCTTGCAAGCACAGGCGCCGTGACGAGTTCCACGTTTGCAACAGCAAGAAATCTTGCCGAAACAGAAATCAAACTGTCGGCTGTGCGGAGCAATCTGGAAACCTACTATGCAAAAAATGGGTTGACCATCGTCGCGCCGAAATTCGAGGAATGGATAGATCAAAGTAGCTCAGGGATTCTTCCGCAGCGTCTTGTGGCGGTTACCGGTCTCGCGTTTACCGACACTACTGCTGCGAGCCCAGGGCAATTGGTTACCAGCGACGTAGTCACCATCGCAGGTGTGGGTGCTGGTGTTGTCGCGCCGGTCGCCGTGATGGCGGGCACGACCATCATCAAGAATAACGCCGCTGTTTCTGGGCTCTACACGGAGGTGCAGGATGGCGACACGATCGCAATGCGTGTCACCGCGCCCGGTTACGACATCACCAATCCGCCATCGACCATCTCTGTCGGATCGAGCTCTGCGGTATGGAGGGTCACGAGTGCGCCGCTGGGCGGCCCAATCAGCGGGCTAACTGCCTCGGGGTTGGTTCTCCAAGTTAATGGAGCTGACAACATCAGCATTGCTGCGGGCAGTACGAGTTTCAGCTTTCCTGTCGCGATGGCGAACGGGACGGCCTATAACGTCAGCGTGCTGACACAGCCCCATTCCAATTCGCAACTTCAGGTTTGTTCGGTGAGCAATGGCTCCGGGATAGTCGGAGCGGCCCCAAGTGGCATCAGCTTGGTATGCAACAACCCATCCGAGCTCGTCCTAGTCGCGTACCCCAGCTTCATCACAAAATTCGTGAACCCGGGCAGCATCTCGGCCTTTCCTATCGACCCTACGACTGGCGCGCCCATTCAAAGCGGCATTCCATTTGCTACATCAAATTTCACGTCAGGAAATTCCCCATCGTCCATAGCGGTCGACCCCAGCGGTAAATTTGCCTATGTCCCATGCCCGCAGGACCAGACCGTCTGGGTCTATTCTATTTACCCAACGTGGCAGCTGCTCTCGCAGGTCGCTGTCTTTAGCTTTGGGGCGGCTGTCCCCGGGATCATCACCTTCGCCCCCAACGGTAAATTTGCGTATGGCACGGTAGTTGGCGGCATCGCAGCTTATGCCATTGCCGCGCCCGTTGGCTTGACTGAAATAACCGGCAGCCCCTTTGCGAATGGCGCCCGTTCGGTCACATCCATCACGGTCGACCCGACCAGTAAATTCGTCTATGCCGCAAACGGCGGAAACCCGGGTAGCGTCTCAGGCTATACCATTGACTCGACGACCGGCGCCCCGACTCCTATCGCCGGCAGTCCATTTCCGACGGACGTCGCTTCCGATTTTGTCGCGGTCGACCCCAGTGGTAGATTTGCTTACGTTGCAAACAGCGGTCTGAGCAACGCCAGCGTCTCGGCCTTTACCATCGACGCTACGAGCGGTGCGCTGACTCCTATCGCCGGTAGTCCATTTTCCGCGGGCAGCGGCGGTGGTGTAGTTTCCATCGCGATCGATTCGAACGGCAAATTTGCGTACGTGGGGAACAGCGCCAGCGGCTCTATCTCGGCGTATACGATTGATTTGACGACCGGTGCTCTGACTCCTATCACCGGCAGTCCGTTTGCTGGCGCGTCTGGTATCGCCGTGATCGACCCCAGCGGTAAGTTTCTGTATACCTTGAGTGCGGTCTTTAGCATCGACTCTACGACCGGTGTACTGACGGCCATTACCAGCAACCCCTTTCCGACGGCCGGATTTGGCGGCTTGCAGTTTGGCCCTACGTCTATCGCAACTACAAATATTCCCTAGTTCTGCGTCGGTCCGATTGAGCTCTGCCTGCAGTGCGATATCTTCGCCTATGTTGTGAGATGGGCCACTCATGAATGCAACCGAGAGACGAAGAACGTTCGGGATTTCATGGTCGCATAGCCATTCTTACCAGCGTTGGATTCACTCAAGGCCAACGCAGGGACTGAATATGTCAGTAAAACAAACAACGCCACGAATAAGTTGCTCATCCGCGTTTGTCGCGATAGTCAGCTCAAGTAAGAATCAGGTAGTAGCTTGGTCATTACCGCCTGACAGCTGCGGATGTTGGTTCTCTGACCGAGAAGTCGCTCAGCAAATGAGAGTGTTTTCGTAAGAAGAGAACTCCGCAGCGAGCGCATGAATCGAAGGCGTAGTGGTTCTGGCGAAACAGTGACCGAAAGCGTAACGCCTGCCTTTCATCCTCTGCGAATTCTGAAAATGTTCCGTCGAGACGATCTAGCATCTCGACCGCCAGATCGTTGATGTCGTCAGCGGAGTTCTCTTGGACCTGAAGTCTCGCATCGGCATACAGACTCGCGTAGCGGAATCGAGCCGCGGGTGAGTGGAAAATCTCGTCGAATCGGAGATGCCGACCGAGGTCTTCGGACCAAAGCAATTTCGGGATGCTGATATCGCAGGGGTTGAACCAAAGCGTTGGGATCGGAACCATATTGGCCACAGCGCAAGGTACCCCAAACACCGAAGCCACAAGCGCAATCCCGGACGTATTGCCGAGTACGAACCGAGCCTTCGCGCAGACAATTATGTCGAGGCGGTCGCTCTTCAGCGGGTGGTGTGCATAGTCAATGACCTGGGGCAGTGGCGAAAGGCGCGTCATGGTAGGGTCGCCGATTCTGATGACCCACCCGCCGCGGCGGGTGATTTCCTTCATAGCTGGTATGCAAGCTTCGATGCTGCCATTACGGTGGGCCTGAAGCTCTTCGTCAACGGGTGAGAAGCCGGGTTCCCGCGCGTGAACGCAGACGAACCATGCTTCTTCGGGCAGGCCCAGTTGGCGCAGTGCCTGGGCACCCCAATCCTCGTCTGCTTGAGTCAGGAGGAGCAACGGCGGCCGGTCCTTCCACAGCGCAAAGATGCGATAAGCCTGAGGCTTTCTTGCGGCAAGAAGGTACTTTGACACGTCATATCGCATTAGCCCGAAATTACTCATGCTCGCGAGGATGAAGCAGGTCGCATCGCCCTCGTAAACGCGAATGAATCGCCTCCAGTAACTCAGAAGATGTTGGTTGGCGACGCGGCCTGCCGGGGCCAGGATGAACCAGCGGCGCCTTGGCACAAGTCCGAGCGCTTCTTCCTTCAGGAGACAATCCGGCTCGAGCGCAAGGTGGCCAATTCTGTCGGTGAATACGGTGACACGACGATAGCCTGCGAGGTGAAGGACCGCGGTCACCGGCAGCAACACGAGCCACAGGATCACGCCGATTGCGCGCTTGGCAAGCTTGCTGAGGAGTCTTGCAATCCCTTGATTCCGTACGCGCCGCAATTCGTACGCGATTCCCTGCCTCAGATGCGGGTAGTTCAGCAAGGCGCGGGCCTCTGTGGCGTCACGAAAGGGAGGTCTCGATCACGGCGCGGGCGAGGGCGAAGCCGGCGAGCCCAGTCGTGATAATGGCCCCGGTTTCTTCCCTCATCGCAGTGCGTTAAGCTTTTCCGTGGGGTGGGGCTCTACTCGATTATCCCAGAGTGCTGCAGAACACGAGGGTGACTGAAAAATGTCCGTAAAAGAACACACTTCTCTGCATCCAGGCCCTGCGGCCACGGAATCCGACCAGCCTGCTGCAGACGGGGGAATTTCAGCGGCCGTGACCAAGGTTCGTGGGCTTGCCGGAGATGGCAAGCGCATCGCATTCGTCTGGGGCAATTTCAACGTCGTTCATCCGGGCCACCTGCGGCTGTTGAATTTCGCGGCCGAGTGCGGCGATTTTCTGGTGGTCGGGGTTACGGACGACAGTCGGCCGGGGACACTCGTTCCGGAGCAACTTCGCCTGGAGGGGGTGCGCGGCATTGGCACGGTCGACTACGCATTCCTGCTGAAAGTTCCGCCGGAAGACTTTGTTGCCGCGCTTCGACCCGATGTGGTGGTCAAGGGAAAGGAGCACGCGAATCACTTCAACCCGGAACAAGAGGTGCTCGAAAGTTACGGTGGCAAGCTGTTGTTCAGTTCGGGTGAGGTGCGGTTTTCTTCCCTCGACCTCTTGCAACGGGAACTGCTTGAATCCAATTCGTCGACCATTCGGAAGCCGCACGACTTTGCAGAACGCCACGGATTCGAATTCGGGAAACTCGCGAGGTATGTTCGACGGTTCTCGACGTTAAAGGTAGTGGTCGTCGGTGACCTGATCGTCGATGAGTACGTCACGTGCGACCCCCTCGGGATGTCGCACGAAGACCCGACCATTGTGGTCACGCCGATTCAGCGGGACCGGTTCGTGGGTGGCGCCGGGATCGTGGCTGCGCACGCTCGCGGTCTGGGCGCAAGCGTCGACTTTTTCGGCGTTGTCGGCAATGACGACGCGGCAGCCTACGCGACCAAGACACTCGAGGCCTTCGGCGTCGGGGCTCGCCTGCTCGTAGACGAAAGCCGTCCTACCACGCTGAAGCAGCGGTATCGCGCGGCAGGAAAGACTCTGCTCAGAGTGAGTCACCTGCGCCAGCACGAGATCAGCCAGGAACTAATCGAAAGCGTGCTGGTACGTATGTTGCCGGCCGTCGAGAAGGCCGATTTGCTGGTGTTCTCCGACTTCAATTACGGCGGCTTGCCACAGGCTCTTATCGACGAGTTGATGGACAACTGTGCGCGACGGAACATCATGGCCGTCGCCGACAGCCAGTCGTCGTCCCAGATTGGCGATATTTCAAGATTCCAGGGGATGCGCCTGATCACTCCGACCGAGCACGAGGCGCGCCTGGCATTGCGCGATTCGGCGTCGGGCTTGGTCGTATTGGCGGACACTCTCTTGAACAAGGCGAAGGCGGGTGGCGTGTTGCTGAAGATGGGGCCCGAGGGGCTGCTGATCTACGCCCCAGCCGAACCGAGCGGCGGTCTCACGACGGATCAATTGCCCGCCTTCAACACGGCGCCCAAGGACGTATCTGGTGCCGGCGATTCGCTGCTCTCTTGCGCTTCGATGGCGCTCGCGGTCGGTGCCAACATATGGGAGTCCGCTTACCTTGGGTCGCTCGCGGCGGCCTGCCAGATCAGCCGCGTCGGCAATACTCCGTTGACCGCGTCCGAGATTATTCGGGAGTTGTCGATTTGAGGGCACTGCTTCTGGCTGCGGGACTTGGTACGCGCCTGAGGCCCATTACCGACCGTATCCCAAAGTGCCTGGTCCCGATCCAGGGCAAGCCCTTGCTGGGATATTGGCTCGATCGATTGGTGACCAACGGCATCGACCGCATTCTGATCAATACACACTATCTGCCGGCGCTCGTGCGGGACTATGTGTTGACGACGCCGTGGAGTGAGCGCATCGATCTGGTGCACGAAGAGACGTTGCTTGGGACGGGTGGAACTGTCCTGCGCAATCGAGCCTTCTTCTCGGATGGCGCGTTCCTCGTCGCGCACGCGGATAACCTGACCCGATTCGACGTGCGCGCTTTTCTGAAGGCGCATCGCGATCGCCCGCCGGGTGTCGAAATCACCATGATGACCTTTGACACCGATACGCCTCAGACCTGCGGCGTCGTGGAGCTCGATGAGCGAGGCATCGTGACTGCTTTTCACGAGAAATCGGCCACGCCTCCCGGCAGGCGGGCCAACGCGGCCGTTTATATCTTCGAGCCGTCCATCATCGATTTCCTGGCTTCGTTGAACAAGAAGGTCATTGACCTAAGCCTTGAGGTCATCCCGGGCTATCTCGGTCGGATCCACTGCTTTCACAATGCGGATTACCACCGCGATATCGGTACCCCGGAAAGCCTGCAATTGGCGAACCTGGAGTTCTAGTTCGATCGGGTTTCGAATACCTGCAACTGGCTATCCTGCGGATGTCCGATCGCAGGGCGCCATTGCGTCTGAGTTTCGCGGGGTTTGCTGGCGTCTTGCGGCCAGTTTGCGATAACATCGCGCCGTCCCGAAGAGCTAAAAATTTCGTGTTTGGGGGATACGTTGGGGGACAGTACTGGGCTTGCGGGGTCTGGTCAGCGCGCAGCAGCGTGTCGGCCGCGCATCACGCTGTCGATTGTCAGTCACCGCAACGCAGCCGAAGTGCTGCAAGTCCTGGAGGACCTCGTCAGATCGGAACCGGAGCCCGAACGCATTCGGGTGCTGGTCACGATGAACGTGCCTGAGCCAGCCCGGTGGGTTCGCAGCGACTGGCCGTTGGAAGTCATCACCCTGCGCAACGCTCGTCCCAAGGGCTACGCGGCCAATCACAACGAAGCTTTCCGCCGTTGCGAGACGCCATATTTCGGCGTGATGAATCCGGACTTGCGGCTGCCTGGCCCCGTGGTGACTGAACTATGCGACCGGTTGGCGGTTTCGGGGGCCGCGATGGCGGCACCGGTGATGACGGATTACGCCGGGGCCCGCGCTGACAACGCGAGGCCGCTGATCACACCGCTCGAAATCGGCAAGCGATTCGCGAGCCGGCATTGGGGTCGCAGGCGGATCGGTCACCGTTCTGAGGGCAGGTACGACTGGGTCGCCGGCATGTTCATGGTTTTCGATCGTGAAGCGTTCGCGGCCATGGGAGGCTTCGACCAGCACTTTTACCTGTACTGCGAGGATTTCGATATCTGCGCCCGACTGCGCCTGGCGGGACGTACCTTCGATGTTTGCGAGGACCTGCGCGTTGTGCACGGCGCGCGGCGCAGAAGCCACCGCGACGTTCGCTTTCTTGCCTGGCACGTATCGAGCCTGCTGCGCGCGTGGACTTCCAGCACGTTCTGGGAATATCGCAGGATGCTGCTGCTGGAACGCCGGCGCTTGGCCGAGCCGCCGCGAACGGCACCGTTTATCGGGGACGGCCAGCAAGCCGAGGATTACCGCAGATCGCTGCAAGCGGGCAGCGTTGCCGCGTATTCGGACGACGCGGATCAGGTCGGCGCCGAACACCCGGCAGTGTGATACGCGGGCCCTGGCAGCAGCCGGGGTGAGCCGCTTCTTCTACCCGAGCGATCGGGCCAGGAAATCCTGGTAGGCCTCCGCGATTCCCTCGCGCAGTCCGATGACAGGCTGCCAGCCCAGCGCGGCGAGCCGCGACGCATCCAGCAGTTTCCTGGGCATGCCGTCGGGCTTGGACGTGTCCTGGACGAACCGGCCCCGGTAACCGACCACTGCGGCGACTGTGTCGGCCAGTTCCCGGATCGACTGGTCCTGTCCGGTGCCGAGGTTGATCAGCGGCACCTCTGTCGCATCAAAGGCCGCATCGAAGCGCGCGTCGTCCAGCTGCGCCAGGTACAGCACCGCTCGGGCCATGTCCCGGCAATGCAGGAATTCGCGCCGAGGCCGGCCGCTGCCCCAGAGCACGACCTCCTGCTGGCCGGCCATCTTGGCCTGGTGCATCTTGCGGATCAGCGCGGGCAGCACATGGGAAGTGGCCGGATCGTAGTTGTCCCCCGGCCCGTACAGCCCGGCCGGCGTGACCGAAAGGTAGCGCGTGGCGAACTGCCGGTTATAGGCGTGGCACATTTCGACGCCGGCGATCTTGGCCACCGCATAGGGCTGATTGGTCGGCTCCAGCGGCCCGGTCAACAGGTGCGATTCGCGCATCGGCTGTTCGCAATCGCGCGGGTACATGCACGAAGACCCCAGGAACACCAACCGGTCGACGGCGACGCGATGCGCGGCACGAAACACGCTGGCCTGGATCATCAGGTTGCGCATCAGGAAATCGACCGGGTACGAATCGTTGGCCACGATGCCGCCCACCTTGGCCGCCGCCAGAAATACGATCTGCGGCTTTTCGGCTTCGAAAAAGCGCATGGTCGCTGCCGGGTCTTCCAGATCCAGTTCCGCATGCGACCGGGTCAGCAGCGAGCGGTACCCCTGGGCCTGCAACTCCCGCACGATGGCGCCGCCGGCCAGGCCCCGGTGGCCGGCGACAAAGATCCTGGAGTCCTGTTTCAAAGCGCTGCTCATCGATCCATTGGAGCTAACGTCAATCCGTCGAAGTGACGCCCGCTTGAGTCGTTGATCGGGGCATCGGACCGTTGTCGAAGACCCCGATCTGAGAGGGGGACGTGTATAGTAAACGTCGCGATCGTAGGTTAGTAAGCGCTTCGATCGCAGGTGCATCGTGATTCGTTGACGCGACCGCGCCGTATCGGACCGGTTGTCGCAATTTTGTGCCCTGGGCGGGTCTGTCGAGATCCCCCGAGCGATGCTTCGGGACGCGGGTTTCCTCCACCCCCCTTGTCAAGCCGCCCCGGATCGGAACGGTCCAGCGGCCCGCATCGAGGAGCCAGATGGTAACGGGTGACAGCAAGGTCGATGTCGTTTTGGTCAATCCGGGCAGCCGCAAAGCGGTGTACCAGGAGCTTGGGGACGAATTTTCGGCGATCGAACCGCCGTCGCTGGCCGGTCTGTTCGCCAATTATCTGCGGCGCAAGCAGCTTTCGGTGGCGATCGTGGACGCCCCGGCCCACAACCTGAGCCCGGACGCGGTGGCCGACCAGGTCGCCCGCGACTACCAGCCGGTGCTGATCGTGATGGTGGTGTATGGCTTTCAGCCTTCGGCCTCGACCCAGAACATGCCGGCGGCGGGCGAGACCTGCCGCGCGCTGAAGGAGCGGATGCCGAACTGCCGGATCATGATCACGGGCACCCATCCGGCCGCGCTGCCGGAGCGCACCCTGTCGGAAGAGGCGGTCGATTTCGTCTGTGATCGCGAGGGGCCCGAAACCATTCTTGGAACCGTGCGGGCCTTGAAGGCCGGCGCGAAATCATTCACCGGTATCCCCAGCCTGTGGTATCGGGTGGGCGGCGTTCCGATGTCGAACCCGGCCGGTAACCTGATGGACGAGCTCGATACCGAGATGCCTGGGGTGGCGTGGGACCTGCTTCCAATGGCCAAGTACCGCGCCCACAACTGGCATTGCTTCGAGCACATCGTCGATCGCAAACCCTACGTATCGATCCACACCAGTCTGGGCTGCCCGTACAAGTGCACGTTCTGCTGCATCAACGCGCCGTTCGGCAAGCCGTCCTACCGGATGTGGTCGCCCGAGGCCGTGATCACCGAGATCGATACGCTGGTCGGCCGCTACGGCGTCAAGAACATCAAGTTCGTCGACGAGATGTTCGTGTTGAACGCCAATCACGTGCTCGGCATCTGCGACCGCATCATCGAGCGTGGCCATGACCTGAACATCTGGGCCTACGCGCGCGTCGACACCGTCAAGGACCAGTTCCTGGACAAGCTGAACCGGGCCGGGTTCCGCTGGCTGGCACTGGGCATCGAGTCCGGCAGCAAGCACGTGCGCGATGGCGTCGAGAAGGGCCGCTTCGGCGCCACCGACATCATCAAGACGGTGCGCAAGATCCAGGACGCCGGCATCAACGTGATCGGCAACTACATATTCGGACTGCCGGACGACACGCACGAGTCGATGCGGGAGACGCTCGACCTGGCGCTGGAGGCGAACTGCGAGTTCGCCAATTTTTATTGCGCCATGGCCTACCCGGGCTCGAAGCTGTACCAGATGGCGATCGAGAAGGGCTGGAAGCTGCCGGAATCCTGGATCGGTTACTCGCAGCACAGCTACGAGACGCAGCCGTTGCGGACCGACGCGCTCACCAGCGCCGAAGTGCTGAAGTTCCGCGACGACGCCTTTGCCCGCTACTTTACCGATTCATCGTACCTGGCCGGGGTCGAGAGGAAGTTCGGGGGGGACGTGGTGAAGCACCTCGGCGAAATGACGAAGATCCGGTTGAAGAGAAAGATTCTGGGCGACTGACCGATCGGGGCCGCCCGCGCAGAGGTGTGGGGCGCCGACACACCGTGTTTGCAGGGTCCGAGCTTCATGATCATCACGCGCACTCCATTTCGCATCTCGTTTTTCGGCGGCGGCACCGACTATCCGGCCTGGTACCAGGAGCACGGCGGCGTGGTGCTGGCCACCACGATCGACAAGTACTGCTACATCAGCTGCCGCTACCTGCCGCCGTTCTTCGAGCACAAGCACCGGATCGTGTATTCGCGCATCGAGAACGTGCGCGCCGTCGACGAGATCGAGCACCCGGCCGTGCGCGCCGTGCTCGGTTGGGCCGGGTGCGAGCAAGGCCTGGAGATCCATCACGACGGCGACCTGCCGGCGCGCTCGGGCCTGGGCTCGAGCTCCTCGTTCACGGTGGGACTGGTGCATGCGCTGACCGCGCTTTCGGGACGCTATATCTCGAAAGAGGAGCTGGCCCGCAACGCCATCCACATCGAGCAGAAGATCATCAACGAGGCCGTGGGCTCGCAGGACCAGATCTCGGCGGCCTTCGGCGGCTTCAACCGGATCGAGTTCAACCACGACGATTCATTCCAGGTCAGCCCCATCGTGCTCAGCAAGGAGCGACTGGCCGAGTTGCAGAGCCACCTGATGCTGTGCTTTACCGGTTTTTCACGGATCGCTTCGGAGGTCGCCAAATCGACCATCGAGAACATCAAGACGCGCGAAACCGAGCTCACGCGGATGAAAGCCATGGTGGAAGACGGCATCCGCGTGCTGCAGTCGACGCAGACCCCGATCGCCGAATTCGGGCGGCTGCTGCACGAGGGTTGGACCTACAAACGCAGCTTATCCAAGCAGGTGTCCACGCCCGAGATCGACGCCATGTACGAGACCGCGATCCGTGCCGGGGCCACCGGCGGCAAGATCCTGGGCGCGGGCGGGGGCGGCTTCCTGTTGATGTTCGTGCCCCCGCAACTGCAGGCCAGGGTGCGCGAACGGCTCGGGCACCTGATCCACGTGCCGTTCCGCTTCGAAACCTCCGGCAGCCGGGTCGTCCTTTATAGTCCGGCCGGGTGGTCCTGACGGGAATGGGATTGGGGATGCTGGCGAGCGAGGCCGAGTCTTTGCAGCGGGACGGGACGGAGGCGGGGCGTTCGGCTCTGGGGCTGCAGCGGCTGCGCGAGAAGGCGCACTGGGTGTGGCGCGAGACGCTGCGGGTGCACCGGCACGCCCCGGAGACGCGCCTGGCCTCGTCGCTGTCGGCGGTGGAGATTTTCGTGGCGCTGTACTACGGCGGGGTG
>Ga0307475_10000040_pt1 | contig 66953 bp, 45 predicted proteins | sample atmos_gasesECM1C_FD_203317 | JGI IMG/M metagenome (GOLD analysis project Ga0307475, IMG submission 203317) | Hardwood forest soil microbial communities from Morgan-Monroe State Forest, Indiana, United States - atmos_gasesECM1C_515 | ecosystem: Environmental > Terrestrial > Soil > Temperate... | reverse complement strand
CCGTCGCTCTGCTCGATGGAAAAGCGCGTGATCGGAAGATATGAACGGTCGAGACCGACCAGAGTGATGTCGGTGCCGTGCAGGGTCGTGACAAACGGCAAATTGCGTCGCGGCGGAGTTGCCGCCAGCATCTGTTTGGCCAGCATCGCGCTTACCGAGTGAGGGATCGCGTAGTGCACGTGCAGCAGATCGAGCTCATAGAGCTGCGACACCTCCGCCATGCGCGTCGCCAGCGCCAGATCGTACGGAGGATATTCAAACAACGGATATCGCGTGACCTCGACCTCATGATAATGAATATTAGGTTCCGGCCCGGTCAGACGAATGGGTTGCGAATAGGATATGAAATGAATCTCGTGGCCCCGGCGAGCGAGTTCAAGCCCCAGTTCGGTGGCGACAACTCCGCTGCCGCCGTAGGTTGGATAGCAGGTTATGCCAATCTTCATGCGCCTCCCGATGCGAGTCCAACGATATCATCATTGGATTCGGGGGAAGGGCTGGGGATGCAGGGAGGGAGTCAAAGTTACGACGGAGCGACTCGCGCCTCGCCGGTCTAGTCTTGGGGTGGCCGGGCGGGGGCGCCCGGCGCTCCATAGCGATGCTTGTTAGTCTCTGCTCGGTTTCTTCGGCGTCAGATCGCAGGCTTGTCGGACTCGATCCAGATTCAGCCCGGCGGGAGAAAACTCGGCGATCTGCCGGCCGCTCCGCGTGGGGAGTTCCACCTTGAAAACCTGGGCTCCGATCAGGCCCCGAACGGTGCCTTTGTCCATGGAGAGGAAGTGGCCGCGCATCCAGTTCCAGCCTTTGAAATAGTGCGTGTCGTCAATGCGGACCATGACTTGCAACTGGGGCTGTCCCCAGAAGCCGGGGCGGTTCGGCGGAGGGAGTCTGACTCCGGGATTAAAGTCCCCCAGCTTGAGCTTCCCGTCAACGCAAAACAATTCGACCCTCGGCTTGTAATCCGGGTCCTCACGAAAATAGTTATCCGACAGAAGCTCAAAACGCACTTTTTTCGCGCCCGTCATCTTCTCTATGGAGTCGAACTCCAGCCATTTTCCGCCGGCGCTAACGCCGTCCTGTTCATTCTGGTACGGTGTCATAGTGCCACGCTGGGCGCAGGCCAATGCGGCTGCGCCAATCACAAAGAACACCACAAAGAACAAAAGAACGGCTCTCCCCCTCAGCCCAGAACCAATTGCTTCACGAAACAAGCGCGATACTTTCACGATCTCCTCCAGACAAGTCACTCCCACATACTATTGAACCCCGAAACTGCCGGAAAGTTGTATGCAATGTTCTCAAGACTGGTACCCATCTTGGCGGACAATAGAATTGTCGAGGTGCATAATCAGAAGAGAGTATCGGATCCGAGAAGCACAAGACGATTCTCATGGAGCCTTTTGCGATGAATATGGTCGAGCAAGACTGGCCCGCCTTGCCGCTGGAGGAATGGGAAGCCACCTATCGGACGCTGCACATGTGGACGCAGATCGTGGGGAAAATCCGCCTGGGGCTCACCCCGCTCGTGAACCATTGGTGGAATACAGCGCTATATGTAAACACACGAGGCTTGACGACTTCACCGACTCCGTACCGTGGAGGCGTTTTTGAAATCCAGTTCGACTTCGTCCACCACCGCCTGGAGCTTCGAACGGGACGGGGCAGAGCCCCGTCACCACACAAGCTCTCTCCTCACATATCCGACGGTGAGTATGCCCTGGCGCTTTCCCCAAAATCCGTTGCTGCTTTTTATCGAGAGCTATTCTCGTTGCTGCATGGGGCCGGCATCGATGTCCAAATCAACCCCAAGCCGCAGGAAGTTCCCAATCCGATCCCGCTGGATCAGGATGACGCTCACGCATCCTACGACCCAGAGTACGCAAACCGCTTATGGCGCATTCTGCTGTCGACGGACATTGTGTTGCAGGAGTTTCGCGCGCGATTCATCGGCAAGTGTAGCCCAGTCCACTTTTTCTGGGGCAGCTTCGATTTGTGCTGCACACGCTTTAGCGGACGCCGCGCTCCGCCCCGAAAGGGCATCATCACGTCGGAAGCCTATTCGCACGAATGCAGCAGTGTCGGTTGGTGGCCGGGCGGCGGAGACGTGGCGGGACCGGCGTTCTACGCCTACACAGCTCCTGAACCGCCGGGCTGTGGCGAGCAACCGGTTCGGCCGCCAGGTGTGTTGTATCCGAGCAAGCTGCGCGAGTTCTTGCTGATGTACGACGATGTGTGCCGCTCGGCGTCTCCACGCGACGAAATCCTGGAGTTTGCGCAGAGCACTTACGAAGCTGGAGCCAATCTTGCGGGCTGGGATCGCGTTCTGCTTGAACGGAAACCGCCGTCTTGAGCGGCTTGAGCCCGAAATTGCTCTCACCACTCAATCACGATTCAAGCATGGTAACGCGTAAACCAAAATCGAATTTGCTCAACTGATATATTCTCTTCACTGGCTTACGCCCGCCCGGATGGCGAAACTGGCAGACGCACGGGACTTAAAAAACTGCGGAGCGTTTCACCATCTGGCGGGCAACTCTTTTCTTTCAAGCACTTAACTTCTGCGTCCTATCCTTTTCTGATGTGGTTTACAACGGTCGGTGACGGTCTGTTGCGGTGTGTCGGTCACGATTCGGTCACGAAAAAAAGTTGCCCTTTAAGGAACTCGTCGGCGAAGGGAGGCCCTTCAGGGCTTTGTCCTTTGCCTCCTTGCCGGGTACGTGGCGCGCCAGCATTCCCGGGGCAATTATCGTCCGGCGTGGACGTGTGCTGGAATACCTGGAGTGCGACCGCGTCGAGCGACGATTGGCGTTACCGCGCCGATCCCGAACTGCTCTACGCAAACTGGTCAAGCACGGCGCATAATTTGATTCTTGCGCGGTCAAACAGATTGATAGGCTCTAGCCTATTTGCAAGCCTAGTAGTGATAGGTTATGATCTATCAAAATACATGTTAGCAATAGGTTGTGACCTATGAAAAAAGCCAGACTTGCTGCCCAGTCTCGCTCGCAACTCGATGAACGCTTCAGGGAACTGGAGCCGGCAAAGCGCTATGCTCCGCCCGTCCGCGGGTGGATCAAGGCTGTCCGGGAGGCGCTCGGCATGTCAACGGCGCAGCTTGCGAAACGGCTGGGGATCAAACAACCTTCCCTGGTGGAGCTCGAACAGTCTGAAGCAAAGGGCACCATCGAGCTCGCGACACTACGGCGCGTGGCCAAGGCACTCGACTGTACTCTCGTCTATGCGCTCGTGCCCAGCAAGCCGCTGGAAACGACCGTCCGTGACCGCGCGCGCGCGTTCGTGCGGCGGCGCCGGGGGCCGATCGAGCACTCGATGTTGCTGGAGGACCAGAAGGTGACGGCAAAGGACGCCGAAACCCGCCTCGATGAAATCGTGCGCGAGACGAATCCGCGACTGTTCTGGGATTAGTGCGCGTGAACGACCTTTTCGAGCAGCCCGACGATGCCACACCGCTGACGCCGGAGGAAATGCGTGAGCTGATTCCCGCGCATATCGCCTATCGCCGCGAGCTGAACGAAGCCGAGCAGGAGAACATCGCGCGCGCGCAGGATTGGGCGCTCAATCGCCGTCGTGATCCGCTGAGCGAGAAATTCGTCAAGGAGCTGCACCGGCGGATGCTCGGCGACGTATGGCGTTGGGCGGGCAAGTTCAGAACAAGCGAACGCAATCTCGGGATTGCCTTCCATGAGATTCCCGTGGCACTGCGCCAATTGTTTGACGACACCAAGGCGTGGATCCAGTACAAGACATATCCGCCCGACGAGATCGCGGTGCGTTTCCATCATCGGCTGGTGCTGATTCATGCCTTCCCGAACGGTAATGGCCGCCACGCACGCCTCATGGCGGATCTTCTGGTGATGGGGATCGGGGGCGAGCGGTTTTCGTGGGGAAGCGCCAATCTGCAGGATGTCGGCGCGGTGCGCCAGCGCTATATCGCAGCCTTGCAGGATGCTGACAATCATGACATCGGTCCGTTGCTGGCGTTTGCGCGGTCATAAATCCCGCTTTCAGCACCCGATGCTCCTCGCCATCATGAGCAGCACCAGCAGCAGCAGCACAAGCAGCAACACAAGCGCGACCGGCAGCAGCAGCACCGTCATGACGACCACGAGCACACGATCAGGATGATCAGAAACTGCGTCCGCGCCGTCTCAACTTAGAGTGCTCCCTCAAGGAAGGCGTTGGCACAGATGAATCCCACGAAGAAAATCGCGTGCCGGGAACAGGCCGTCCCGTTATCGCCCGTTGCCGGGCATCTTCCGGAGGTTCGGGCTGGATTACTTGTTAGAGGGCAGCGGCAATCGGCGTCACAGTGCACATAGGGCTGTGCCATATACCTTCACGGCAGCGATCGGCCCGGTGATGGAGAGGAATCGGGACCGTAGGGGGTGTAGGATGTCGCTGGAAAATCGGGGGCGTACACGCTGAACTCAGGGGTCAGGGGTCTAAGATAAGATTTCATGCCAACCGCGGACGAACTCCACGCTCGCCCTAATTCTTCACGCGTTCCACAACTCGGTGACGTCGTGCGAGTCCGTGCGCGGCGGCATCTGGTGGAAGGTGTGCTATTTCCGGGTCGTATCGGCGAGCAGCAAACCCTAGTAAGTCTTTCCTGCATCGACGACGACTCGCAGGGCACCACGATTGACGTTCTATGGGAACGGGAGATTGACGCCGACGTCATCCAGGAATCCGCATGGACTGACTTAGGTCGGCAGGGCTTTGACCCGCCGCAATTGTTCTCTGCCTTTCTGCACTCTCTCCGTTGGAATCTAGTTACATCCACCAATCCGCGGCTCTTCCAGTCACCATATCGCGCTGGCATCGAGGTGATGGCCTACCAGTTAGAGCCCTTGCGCAAGGCGCTGCTGTTGCCGCGCGTCAACCTCTTTATCGCCGACGACGTAGGTCTTGGCAAAACCATTGAGGCTGGCCTCATTATCCGTGAACTTCTGATGCGTCAGAAGGTGAAACGCATCGTTGTCGGATCTCCCGCTTCAGTCCTGCTGCAATGGCGAGACGAACTGGAATCCAGATTCGGGTTGACCTTCGTCGTGCTCGACCGTGAGTACGTCCTTCGTTGCCGCCAAGATCGTGGCTACGGTGTCAATCCCTGGAGCACGCATACTCGATTCATCGTTTCTCACTCCTTGCTTCGAGATGAGACCTATGCCGGACCTCTTCGCGATTGGCTTCAGACTCAAGGACCGGGATCGTTACTCATTCTTGATGAAGCGCACAATGCGGCGCCAGCGAGCGGCAGTCGCTATGCCATCGACTCCCATTTCACGAAAGTGATGCGGGAGTTGACCCAAGAATTTGAGCACCGACTCTTCCTTTCCGCCACGCCTCACAACGGTCACTCCAACAGTTTCTCTGCGTTGCTTGAGATGCTAGACCCTCAACGTTTTTGCCGCGGCGTATCTGTTCGAGGCCAGAAGATGTTGTCGGATGTAATGGTGCGCCGTCTAAAAAGCGATCTCCGTGAGGTTTCGGGGGGCTTCCCACTTCGGAAGATCGTGCAGCATGACATCACCGACCTGCCTGAGAATGCGCCGGAACTGCTGCTGTCCCGGTTACTCCAGCAGTATCGCAACTTGAGGGAAACACGACTCTCTGGGTCGTCGAAATCTCAGCAAGCTGCCGGGGCACTTGTGGTGACCTCGCTGCAGAAACGACTCCTGTCTTCCATCGAAGCGTTTTCTCACACTTTGCGCGTCCACCGGAAAAGCGTGGAGGCGCGCGCGGAAGAAAAGTCCTCGAGCCGCGACGAAGCTGCCCAGACGCTTCTGCTTCTTGAAGCACCCGGCAGCGACGACGACCGCGCTGAGCTGCCCGAAGCTGCGGTCACAGCTGAGATCGACGAAGCGATGCAGATTGCAACTCGCCGAAGCTTTGTCCAGGGTCCCGCCCCCGAACATTTGCTCCAGCAGGAGAAAGCAATCCTTGCCGAGATGACAGAAGCGGCCGACGGTTCGCGTGGCTTGGCCGATCGGCGAATTCGCATCCTCGTGGATTGGATTGAGCAGAATCTATGTCCGGCATGGAAAGACTGGAACGACCGCAGAGTTCTCATCTTCACTGAGTACATTGACACGAAGCGATATCTAGAGCAGCAGCTTCGGGCAGCGATCGCGAAAGTGGATCCCGAGAGCAATCGAATCGCCACCTTTCACGGCGGAATGGGAGATGTCACACGGCAGGAGTTGAAGCAGGCATTCAATGGTTCACCAGAAAAGTACCCGTTGCGCATTCTCATTGCTACTGATGCCGCCCGGGAAGGTGTGAACCTCCAAAATCATTGCGCCGATCTCTTCCATTTCGATGTGCCGTGGAATCCGAGCAGAATGGAGCAGCGTAACGGACGCATCGATCGGAAACTCCAGCGTGCACCTGAAGTTCGCTGCCACTATTTCGTCTTCCAGCAACGGGCGGAAGACCGTGTGCTGCAGGTTCTGGTGAAGAAGACAGAGACGATCCAGAAAGAGCTTGGGAGCCTATCGCCCGTTTTGGAAAGGCGCTTATCGGATCTGTTGTCCGCGGGCCTTTCGTCAAGTCTGGAATCCAAGATTGAGGCCGTGCGCGCGACCGACGACGACCGCCGAACCGTAGAAGAGGAGTTGGAAGCGGGTCGGGAGAGGAAAGCGCAACTAGAGGATCAGCTCGGAGTCCTTCGGGACATGTTGTCCACATCGCAACGATATCTAGGTTTGGATGAAAGGCATTTTCACTCAGCCATCGATTCGTCGCTGGAAATGTTGGGCGCACCGAAACTGCTAAAGTTACCAAATGAGCCAGAGCAGCCGGAGCGGTTCGAGTTTCCTGCTATGGACCGGCGTGCTGGCGCCGATTCCACTTGGTCGCATACCTTAGACGCCTTGCGCTTGCCGCGGCGTATAGATCAGAAGATATGGGACTGGCGGCGGGAGTCGCCCATCCGTCCGATCGTGTTTCGGGATTCGGGAAATCTCGATGAGGAGGTTGTCCATCTTCACCTTGAGCACCGAGTCGTACAGCGGCTACTCACTCGCTTCCGGTCGCAAGGGTTTGTTTATCACGATCTCTCGCGTGCGTGCGTGGGACAGACGAATGATGCTATTCCGAGGGTGATCCTGCTTGGCCGACTGTCGCTCTACGGACCGAATGCCAGCCGGCTTCACGATGAGATTGTGGCTGTCACCGCTCGGTGGAATGATTCAGAAACGCGAAAAAATTCTCTCCGTCCATACGGCGAAGATACAGAAAGCAAGACTCTCGATCTGCTTGAGGAATCGTTTGCCAGCGCGCGGCAGCATTCGGTGCCGGAAACAGTTCAGCAACGGCTCCTGCGATCTGCCGAGAGAGATGTGTCTGAGCTGCTCCCTCATCTTCAAAGTCGCATAGAGACGGTGGCAACTAAAGCGGCGGACGAGTTGGCGGCTCGTGGCGACAAGGAAAGCAAGGAACTGACCGCTATCATCGAAGCGCAGCGGAATCGAATCTTGGAAAGCATCAAGACGCACGATGATCGGCAGCAGCGGCTGGAATTTGATGGTGAAGACGTATTGGAACACCGACAGCGGGAAGCGGACCGCAAACACTGGGACCGACGTCTGGCAGCTAGCGAAAAGGAACTGATCACGCAGCCGGCACAGATCAAGGCTGGCTACACCGTGAAAACGAAGCGAATGGAACCGATTGGCCTCGTCTATCTGTGGCCGATTTCGGGCTGACGAATTAAACGCAATGAGCCAAGATCCCGAACTCAGAACGCACAAGGAATGGCTGGGCTACTTGCAGCCGGTCGGACTCGTGGTGTCTCCCGCGGCGCTGCGCGACGCCCAGGCGTTCGTCAACAAAAACATCATTCGGGAGCAGTCGATTCTGATCCGGCATATTCTCGGCGAATCGACTGCTACAACCCAACGCGGAGAAGAACCTAAGCCGCGGCTAAAGGATTTTCCCGTCTTCGCATTCGACTTCTGGGAATGGGAGCCTTCCGATCTTGCCGGCGGACCAGGTGGACCCGAACTACCAGCGAGTCTCGAAATCCCACTGGCAGACTACGGCGAGGTCCTTGCGCCGCGGTATGCCGTGCCGGATCCCGCGAACCCTGGCTCTTGGTTGATGTTGATTGACGTGCAGACTGATAGCGCAAATCTGGACGAAGCTCCGAAGGAAGATTCTAACGACAAGCATTGGCACGCCAGCCCCCAGGCGCGCTTCGAGCGCCTGTTAAGAGCGAATCAGGTTCCTATTGGTCTCTTGATCAATCCAGAAGTCATCCGCATTGTTTACTCGCCCCGCGGCGAATCGACCGGACACCTGACGTTCCCTGTCAAAGCAATGTGTGAAGTGGCCGGCAGGCCCATCGTCGCGGCTCTTCACCTGCTGCTGGAAGCGGGCCGGCTCTTCTCTCTTCCGACAAATCAACGGCTGCCGTGGATTCTTCAGCAAAGCCGGAAATACCAAAACGAAGTTTCTACAAAACTGGCCGAGCAGGTCCTGCGAGCTTTAAATGAGCTGATGCGGGGCTTCCAGTCCGCGAATGAGGCCACTGGCGGTACCTTGCTGGCGGATGTTCTTCGGGAATCGCCGCAGGAAGTTTACGGCGGACTACTGACTTCGCTTCTTCGCATGGTCTTCATCCTCTATGCCGAGGACCGCGGCCTGCTCTCGAACGACCCGATTTACCTGAACTCCTATTCTCTGTCGGGTCTGTTCGAACGTCTGAGGGAGGACTATGCGCAATATCCCGACACCATGGATCAGCGGTTTGGAGGTTGGGCGCAGTTCCTTGCTCTTTGCCGTTTGATTTATGACGGCGGCGGGCATGGCGCCATGAGTCTGCCGCCGCGGCATGGACGGCTGTTCGATCCGGACGCTTATTCGTTTCTCGATGGTCGCCGGTTCGGATCGAAGCGGGCTTCGAATGATTCGGATAAAGCTGTCACGCCGCCACGGGTTTCCGACGGCGTGATCTTCCGAGTTCTCCGAGATCTGATCATGCTGGATGGCGAGCGCCTGTCCTATCTGTCGCTTGACGTAGAGCAGATTGGTTCCGTTTACGAGGCGATGATGGGATTCGAGGTGCGGACTACGCCCGGGACATCCATCGGTCTTCGGCCAGACCACGTTGTGGTCAACCTGAGTGAACTGCTCGTCAAATTGCCTGCGGATCGGGTGAAAGCTCTTAAGGAGGATGCCGGTTGCGAACTCACTGGTAAGGCGCTGGAGCAATTGAAGACTGCCGGCACCATTGAAGAACTCGTTGCCGCATTTGGCCGGAGGGTTTCACCTCTCTATCTCGACGAGCGCGGAATGCCGTTATTGGTGGCCCTCGGCGGCATCTATCTCCAGCCGACCGAAGAGCGCCGGAGATCGGGATCTCATTACACGCCAAGATCGCTTACCGAACCGATCGTCCGAACGACGCTGGAGCCGATCCTGAAGCAGCTTGGCGAAAAGCCACGGCCAGAACAGATTCTCGATCTGAAAATCTGCGACCCAGCGATGGGTTCGGGAGCATTTCTTGTTGAGGCGTGCCGCTTCTTGTCCGAAGCTCTGGTCGAATCATGGTCGGTGCACGGTGCGACTCCGCTAATTCCTCCAGACCAAGAGCCAATTCTTCACGCCCGCCGTTTGGTCGCTCAAGGTTGCTTGTACGGCGTGGATAAGAACCCGTTTGCAGTCGACCTAGCGAAGCTGTCGCTCTGGCTGGCGACACTAGCTAAGGATCATGCATTCACATTTGTAGACCACTCCTTGCGGCACGGCGATTCGCTGGTCGGTCTATCACTGAGGCAGATCGAGGCGCTCAACTGGAATGCCGGATCACCGATCCTCAAGGGATTGGGAGTTCGCGAATCCCTAGAAAAGGTGGCCTGCTTGCGCAAAGGCATCCGCGAGGCGGACGAGAGCGTGTCCGACTGCGAGCTACGAGCCCGGTGGGACGAGGCGCAGTCCGAACTACGCAAGGTGCGGCTTTTTGGGGACCTCGTGATAGCAGCTTTCTTCGAGGGTGAGAAGCCAAAGGATCGGGAGGCGAAGCGAAAAGAGTACGTGAGCGCAGTCGTGAGCGGTGACGCCGAGCGCTACCGCGGCTGGATCGAGGAATTTCGGTACGCGAAGCATCCACTTGCGCCGTTTCACTGGGAGGTCGAGTTCCCAGAAGTGTTCGAGCGCGCCTCGCCTGGATTCGATGCCGTTTTCGGAAACCCTCCGTTCCTGCATGGACGCCGGATTTCAGTATTGCTTGGCGCCTCCTATCTTCATTTCCTTGTGTCGTTTGTTCCGGAAGGTGGTGGTTTGTCGGATATTGTTGCGTACTTCTTCCGAAGGGCTTTCAGCCTCATCCGTCAAGAGGGCACAATGGGATTGATTTCCACAAATACGATTGCCCAAGGCGACACCCGCGCCACGGGCCTGCGATGGATCTGCAACCACGGTGGAACCATTTATGCGGCTACGCGACGGAACAGGTGGCCGGGCCTTGCTGCGGTCGTCGTAAGCATAGTTCATGTGATCAGGTCGTCGACCTTTCAAGAGGCTGTGCTGGATGGCCGCCGCGTCGACCATATCACCGCGTTTCTTTTTCACGCAGGCGGGAACGACGATCCTGCGAGGCTGTTGACAGCTAAGCATCGTTGCTTCCAAGGACAGGTAGTCTTAGGAATGGGGTTCACGTTCGATGATGACAACCCAGACGCCACTCCGTTAATGGTCATGCGTGACCTGACTGCTCAGTCGCTGGCGTGTGATCAAGTCATCCAGCCCTACATAGGCGGCGAGGAGACCAACTCCTCTCCTACGCTATCGCCTCGCCGCTATGTGATTAATTTTGGCCAAATGACAGAGGACGAGGCTCGCGCATATGCGCCGCCTCTCTACGAGATCTTAGCGGCGAAGGTCAGGCCCCAACGGCTCGAGTCTAAACGGGAGCAGTATAAGCGATTGTGGTGGCTCTTCGCGGAGCGGCAGCCCGCAATGCTTCTCGCGATTGCAGGCCTAGAACGCGTGATCACCTGCAGCTTCGTGACTGCGCACCTCGCGTTCTGCTTTCAGCCCGCCGGGAGAGTTTTTGCACACTCGCTTGCGGTCTTTGCGTTTGACAAGGGCGCAGCGTTTGGGATTCTTCAATCACGGGTGCACGAACTCTGGGCGCGATTTCTATCGGGTTCGATGAAGGATGACCTGCGTTACACGCCAACCGACTGTTTCGAGACCTTCCCTTTCCCCGAGAACTGGGAGTTTGACAGCACTCTCGAAGCTGCAAGCAGCGCCTGCTACGAGTTCCGCGCCGCACTCATGATCGAGAACGACGAGGGCCTGACCAAAACCTACAATCGCTTCCACGATCCGCACGAGGGTAACTCCGAGATCGTGAAGCTGCGAGAGCTTCATGCCGCCATCGACCGTTCCGTGCTCAACGCCTACGGCTGGAACGACATCGTGAGTGAGTGCGAGTTTCTGCTGGACTTCGAAATTGACGAGGAAGACTGGGGCAACAAGAAGAAACCTTGGCGCTACGGCTGGCCAGAGGCGGTCCGAGACGAAATTCTCGCTCGGCTACTTGAATTGAACCGCCAGCGAGCTGAAGAAGAATGCCTGGCCGGATCTGCTGCGGACAACACAAAGCCAAAGAATCGAGCACCTAAAACTAACAGCAAGGTTAAGGAAACGGCGGCGACTCTCTTCGCTGCGGAGGACCCATCGAAATGAAGTCTGTCGAAGTTCGGGACAAATTAGTCGATGTTCTGCGCCTCGATCTCGTCGGTCCAGAACCTGGCGGTGAACATGAAACGGAGATTCTGCCGACCCCACCCTCTCGCTGGTATCTCACCGGATTCCTCATTCCATTCGAGGCGCGGGAGAGCCAGAGTGACAAGACAGCGGACGATCAACTTGATCTCATTCCACCGCAAAATCGCGGCGGTGACGATGAGAGCACGCCAGAAGTGGCCTCCGCTCGCCGTGCACTATTTCCGTCTTCCATGGGGATGAGCATCCTGGTTTCACCCGAAGCCAAAGAGATCCGGGCCAAGCTGACGTGGGGCGACTACAAGGCTTCCAAAGAGAGCGACCTCGTTACGTCCTGGCAACGAGCGCCGCGGCAGGAAGATCTCACACTTACTCTCGGAGCCAAAGATGGAACTCTGCCGGCGATCCCAGTCCCGGGCAGCGATGGACTGGAGGTCGTAGTCTCGATTCGCAAAATCAGAACCGAAACAAATAACCGGCCGGCGTTGGTGCCGACGGGAACCAGAGCCGTCTCTGTGTTTCTGGTGAACCGCCGAGCGCCGAGCCCTGATGAGCGCAAGGACGAGAGTATGGCGTTTCAGGTGAAGCTGTTCCTGCACGCCGACACGCCGCTCGTACCTCGTCCAAATCTGCAAGGATTAGAGTCGGACGATTGGGATGAACGAGTCGGCGATCTTCAATTTCGCGATGCAGGCGAATTTGTGGTGGGGCACGGCGTGTCTGCTCACGCCATCTGCCAAAACGTTAAAACCTGCTCGGAGGTCGAGACCTCGTGGATACCCTCCGCCCACGTGGAGAAAGTAGAGGCGTCGCCCGGACCCGGCATCGAGCTTTCGATGGAAGCACTCGCCGGCATGCAGTCCGCGGAGGAAGTGCAGACCAAGGTAAGCGCACTGAAAGATTTGTACCTGGAATGGATCGGCAAGCAGGCGATTCCACCGGAGGTGAGTCGCGCCGAAGTGACGCAAGAACTCATGCAGAAGGCCCAATTCGCCGCCAGTCGCATCGGTGGCGGTTTGCTGGCCCTGCAGGACCCGGTCGCGCTCGATGCTTTCCGTACCTGCAACAAAGTGATGGCCGCCGCGGCCCGAAAGCGGTATCCCGAGTTAGAGCCGAAGTGGCGACCGTTCCAGCTTGCGTTTCTGCTCCTCAATATTCGTGGGGTGGTGGACCCAACGCATTCGGATCGCTCCCTGGTTGACCTGTTGTTCTTCCCCACAGGCGGCGGTAAGACTGAGGCATATCTTGGTTTAGCAGCGTTTACGATTTTGCTGCGTCGGCTGCGGAATCCGGGCATTGAGTCGTCCGGGCTGGTTGTCCTGATGCGGTACACGCTGCGACTGCTCACGCTCGATCAACTCAGCCGTGCGTCCACCCTGATCTGCGCGATGGAACTCGAACGACAGAACGATGTGGATCGCCTCGGCAAGTGGCCATTCGAGATTGGGTTGTGGGTGGGACAGGCCGCCACTCCGAACAAGATGGGTTTCAAGGGTGACCGCGATCCCAGCTCGGCCAGGTCTCGCACTATCGCCTTTCAAAACGATGATCGCAGTAAGCCATCGCCGATCCCGCTAGAGAACTGTCCGTGGTGCGGCACGAAGTTCTCAAGGAATTCGTTCAGTCTCAAACCGAATCAGGATGAACCGAACGATCTTCGCATTGTCTGCATGAATCGGCGCTGCCAGTTTACCGGCAATAATCCTCTGCCGATCCTGGCGGTCGATGAGCCGATCTATCGCCGTCTGCCGTGCTTGATGATCGCCACCGTGGACAAGTTCGCCGGCTTGCCATGGGTGGGCCCTGTCGGAGCCCTTTTTGGCAAGGTCCAACGACAAGATAAGAACGGCTTTTACGGTCCGTGCCACCCGCTGCTCGGCTCGAATCTGCCGGCGCAGCTGCCTCCGCCCGATCTCGTCATTCAGGATGAGCTTCACCTGATCTCAGGTCCATTGGGCACAATGGTTGGGCTGTATGAAACGGCCATTGATGAGCTGTGCGCCCGAAAAGTTGGAGATGATGTGATCCGGCCGAAGGTCGTTGCATCCACCGCAACGGTACGGCGGGCCGATGCTCAGATTCGTGCGATCTTCGCCAGGAATGGTGTCGAGATCTTTCCTTGCCCAGGGCCGAACCGTTACGACTCGTTCTTTGCAAAGACAAATCCCGACAAGGAGAAAGCCCGGCTCTATATTGGCATCGGCGCACAAGGCCGCAGCCCAAAGGTCATCATGCTGCGTACATATCTCGCACTACTGGCCGCGGCGCAGAAAGAGTATGACGAGAACGGCAGCACTGGGAATCCAGCGAATCCTGCCGATCCCTACATGACTCTCGTAGGGTACTTCAACAGTCTTCGCGAACTCGGTGGCTGCCGGCGGATTGTCGAAGACGAAGTTACGTCACGGCTTTTGGATTACGGGGATCGCATGCGGGTCGGCGAGAAAAAAGGTTCATTCGTCAATCGAAGAATCAATTTTGAAGTTGTCGAACTGACTTCTCGGGAAGCTACGAACAAGGTTTCCGAGTCGAAGCGGCGCCTAGCCCTATCGTTCACAGAAAAGGAACGAGTCGACGTGGCGATCGCCACAAACATGATTTCGGTCGGATTGGACATCATCCGACTGGGATTGATGGTCGTGTTTGGACAACCGAAAACAACGGCAGAATACATCCAAGCCACGAGCCGAGTCGGGCGAGACGATCAGCGCCCCGGCTTGGTGGTCACGCTGGTCAACGTCCATAAGCCGCGGGACCGTTCGCACTATGAACGGTTCGAGTCATATCATGCAACCTTCTATAGGTCAGTAGAGGCGACTAGCGTAACTCCTTTCTCGCCACGAGCCATTGATCGTGGCATAGCCGCGGTAGCTGTCGGTTTGGCGCGGCAAGGATATGCAGCGATGACGGCGTCCAGGAGCGCCATCTCCGTCGCTCAGAATCGGGCGAATTTGGGCTTTGTTGCCGACGCGATCTCGGAGAGGGGCGAGCGTTACGCGATTTTACCGCCTGGTGAGATTGACACCCTTCGCCAGAAACTCCGCCTGCGTGTCGACGACCTTCTTGATGAATGGAGCAGCATCGCAGATAGGAAGTCCAAAGTGGGGTCGGGGCTGAAGTATCAGGAATATGAGGACGGCGGAGATCCACACTTGTTGTTCGATCCGCTGGATCCCGAACTGGCTAAACAACCCGCTGGCGCGCGCAAATTTCGGGCGCAGCGATCGTTGCGCGACGTGGAGCCAAGCGTGAACTTATGGGTGCGACGCCTGGACGGTGTCGAAGTGCCCGACGAGGAAGGCGAATGAACCCCGCAAATGCGACCAAGCGGCCACATGGCCAGATACGGCAGAGCCAGGTCATTACCACGTTCGGGCCAGGAGCCTTGGTGGACCTCCCCAACTACGCTTCCATCATAGGTGGATTGGAATTCTGGCAGGGAACCGATCGGCAAATCTTCGAGGAGCGGCTCATAGGAAAACTCCAGGAGATTCTCGAAGTGCCCGATCTGAAGCTCTTCGCCCCGCCAGTGGATTCCGGTGAACCGAATGCGCCGAAGACCGGAATCGCCGCCTGGATGTTTCCGGAGTGGTTTGTAGCCCAGTACAAAATCGAAAGTCCGGGCAAAATCCGATCACGTCCGTTGATCCATCGAGAAACTCTGGTGACCAATAAGTATCTCGGGCCGGATCGTAGGAAGTATCCGGTCGTTCCGATTCGTTTCGTACAAGCCTGCCTCAATGGCCACATCAGCGATCTGGATTGGTATGGCTTTGTCCACGACTACAAGGAAGAGTGCAGACGGCCGCTCTATGTGGATGAACGCGGCACTGGCGGCGACCTGTCGGATATCACGATCCGGTGTGAGTGCGGGAAGTCTCGGCCGCTGATTGTTGCGGCGCGAAGCCCGCAAGCCGCTCTCGGATTCTGCAAAGGACGGCGGCCATGGCTTGGGAACAGTAGCCGTGAGCAATGCGGTGGGGGAGGCCCCGGCGTTCAGATCAACCGGTTGCTGATCCGCAGTGCGAGCAATGCATACTTCCCGCAGGTCCTCAGTGTCATCTCCATACCCGACGCGAATGCAAAACTTCGGAAAGCTGTAGATGAGGTCTGGGAAGACTTCCTCAGGTACGCCGAGTCGGTGGATGATGTTAAGAAGGAGCGTAAGAAGGACAGGGTCAACGCGTCGCTGGAAGGGCTGTCAGATGCGACTGTATTTGCCGAAATAGAGAGACGTCGTGGTGGCGGCCCAGAACAGACCAAGACTATCAAGTACGCTGAGATCGAAACTCTGTTATCCAGTCCCGACGAAATTGGCGAGGACATCCTCGATGGCGACTTCTTCGCTCGAGTCTTGCCGAAGCCAAATGGCGATCCCAAGATTCTGGACAAAGTCGAGCGGATCGTGTTGGTTCACCGACTTCGAGAGGTCGTCGCGCAAGTAGGCTTCACACGGTTTGAAGCCGCCATGAATGAAGTCGACGGCGAACTGAATCTCGATGTGAGGCGTGCGCCGCTCGCTCTGGATATTTCTTGGTTGCCAGCGATTGAGAACCGGGGTGAGGGCGTCCTCATTGCGTTTAAGAGGGATGCCATCAAAAGTTGGCTGAATCGTTCGTCTGTGCAAAAACGGGGGATGCAACTCCTCCAAGGTTTTCAGGCATGGCAGCAGGGACACCCCAGCTCGAAGTCGACGTTCCCAGGACTTCCGTACATCATGCTGCACTCTTTGTCGCACCTACTAATCACTGCTGTTTCCCTGGAATGTGGCTATTCTGCCAGCGCGATTCGGGAGCGAATCTATGCCGGCGATGCGGGTTATGGAATTCTGCTGCACACTGGAACCCCCGATTCAGAAGGAACACTTGGAGGGCTGGTCCAGGTGGGGCGTAAGATCGAGTCGCACCTTCGCAACGCGCTAGAGTTGGGCCGACTCTGCTCGAACGACCCGGTCTGCGCGCAGCACAATCCGCAGGATACGCATGAGGAGCGCTACCTGATGGGAGCAGCTTGTCACGGCTGTGTGCTGATTGCTGAGACATCATGTGAGCGTTTCAACCAATACTTGGACCGCTCGCTGGTTGTTCCAAACGTCGCCACTTCGGGTACGGAGTTCTTCGACGATCCCGGCTTATGAAATCGCCTCTGGGCAACCTGTCCCGCGTTGCAATGCTCGACCTATCGGAAGCCCTCGCCGCAGGATGGTTGAAACCTCCATATTCAGCGCTTCGTATAGCCGAATACGCGCCCGAGCCCGTTTCCTATGAGATCGCCGCCGACTTGGCACGGATGGACACTGCGGGCATGCAGCCTGCACACATCGCAGAGTGCCTCCAGCTCTTGGCGGCCGAGCGAGAGGCGAATCAGCAGACCGTCGACCGGCTCCAGTTGGTCTGGACCGGACCGGACGTTCCCGGCAGCGTCAGCCGCGATACAGGAGTCGTAGTGAAGGAGCTGTTCACTTGTGCACGACAAAGTGTCTTGCTGTCGACGTTCACTGTACGCCGTGGAAGGGATGTCTTTGCTCCATTGGCGGAAGCTGTCGCTCGCAAGAGCACCTTGCAGGTCCGTCTGGCAGTCAACGTCGGCAGGGACGGCGACTTCTCTACGCCCGAGCACCAGATGTTGACTCGATTTGCTGAAGCGTTCTGGCAGAATGATTGGCCGTGGCCGAACCGCCCGCGCGTCTACTACGATCCCCGGGCGCTATCTTGCAATCCTGCAATTTGTGCCAGTCTTCATGCCAAGTGCATCGTGATTGACGATGAGATCGCCTTCGTAACATCTGCCAACTTCACGGAATGGGCACAGGAACGCAACTTGGAGGCCGGCGTCTTGATCCGGGACGAGGGCTTTGCGCGCTCCTTACGAAATCAGTTTGAATCGCTAATTGCCGCGTCCCGGCTTCGCCTCCTGCCGGGGAGCGCCGGCTAGGATGTGCAGCAAGTTCGGGAGACACGAGGCTCAAGCAGCCTGACGGAAGGCGACGTGCCAGCATTGCCGGCGTGGGTGCAGCGCGGGATTGGGAATCCCGCGCGTCTCTTTCGTCGCGCCAAAAGCCTCGTTTAGTGCGGCGTTTTCAAGTGGGCATTCCTGGCGTGACCGAATCGTGACCGAGAAAGTCGTGTTGTGATCGGCGCTGAGTTCCGCGCCCGGATGATCAACGGTTCCCGAGTAGTAAAGCGGTATCCTTCTGCCATTAGCCCCGAATCACAAAGCCGATTTTGACTTTATCCCCCCAGCTGGACGGTTCGCCAGTTCCACGGCTCGGAGTGCTTACAGGCTTGCCGCCCACGTAGTTGATCACGTCAGCGGGATGCGGCCCAGCGAGAGCCGCTACGCCGTTTGTCGGCATCCGTCCCGCCAGCGACCATTGAGACCGCTACTCCAAACTAGAAAGTGTCCGCGCGGCGGACGTTTTGAGTTTCGTCAGGTTGCCAGTCCCGGGTGGTACCAGGGCGTCTAGTGGCTTGTCGCATTGCGTTCAATGCTGCGGACGCGGCAAGACGATGTGTGGTATCACGGGGGGTATCGTTTCAGGCTTGGTGTAAGCTCTTCCAATTCTCCGTGGCAGGGCGTAATCATCGAACCTACGGCGGTCCGCAATACGGCGAATTGAGACACCCAGTGCCTGACAACTCGCCAACGAGATGGCGCGCGAACGTGCCTTGCCGAGGGACCACCGGTTCACCGAGAGGTTGAGCCAAGGCACCGTCTATATGCTCCAATATGCAAGGATAGCCCTTCAAACCCTCCAGCATGTTGTGGACGATAAGCACTGCGACTTCTTTTTCTTGTCCCAGCCATTCCTCCTTCCAAAGGAGGCCAAACAGGCGCTCCATAAGGCTCAGATCGCTTCCGCCTGGGGTGGGGAGAGTCATTTGCTTCGCGATTTCATCCGGCGTCAAATTGGATTGAGCGAGGTCCATAACCGTGTCGTGCAAGGTTTTCAACTGCCAGATTTTCAACGGATGGAAACCTCTCGTGTACCAACAAATCTTCTGAAGCACTCTTATGCTGATCTCAGCATCTCCTAGCTTGCGCGCTTGATACCCACTTGAGGCTGAAGACACATTCCTCGGTTTTTCCGTTTCCAGTTTGACTTTCAGCTCAAGACAAGCACGTACCTCCTTGAGTGCGCGTGTGATGTGTGAGAGGTTCTTGCTCGATTTTGCCTGAATTAGAGTTTGTTCGCAGTGCCTCATCAAAACATCGAGTTCCGAAAGGGAGGAATGCGCGCCACTCGGACGTGCACTGGCTTCCGCTCCTGGGTCTGAGGTCGCACCCGTTTGGCTTTCAACCGACACTGTCAGGTGGCGTTTGTGCCGATCCAAAGCAGGCCGTGAGACTTGGAACTCTCGGGCCGCGGATCTGGTCCCGTCTCGCCTAAGTGAGACGTCGATTGAGTTGCGTTTCGGGTGCCTGCAGATCGAGCAACGGGATGACATGGAGAGCTATCCTCGCCAGGATATTGCCTTTATGAACCCAGCCTATCCTTGCAACTGGGCGTTCGCCAAGTGGTTATCTCGCTTCCTAACGCGATTTTTTGGTGTCTCGGCTCGCCAAACATTAAGCGCTAGCTGCCCGCCGAGGCCTCAAATCGTCAATTCGGATCCTTCGTCGAACTCACCCATTCAGCTCGGCCGGGCCTTTGACTGCGACTTTATGAAGCTTGCGCTGGACGCAGCACAAGTTGGGGCATCGGATAGATATCGCGCGTATTCTCAATTTCGGCTGTCCCCGTTTTCGAGGTATGAAGCTCGAAAAGGCGACCAATATCTTCGCTTGAACTCCGCAGTCGCCGGCACAAAACGTCCGCCAAGGCTGGATCTTCGACAGCGACGATGACTTGTCGGCCGGCCTTCCGAATAGCGGTGAGAACTTCCACGAGATTCAGCGCGCGATAATCATCAATATGTTGAATAGGATCATCGAGTAGCAGCGTTCGCCACGCGCACCATGGTCTCGACAGATGAACAGCAAGTAGAAAGGCTAGCCCTGCGGCCCGCCGCTGTCCGCTGCTAAACAAAAATTGGGGGTTGTGACCATCGCCCACCATGAAATTAAGCGATCCTCGCACCTTTCCGCCAAAGTCAGATTCGATTTCAGTCCACTCTGCGTGAGGGCGTAACAAATTGCTCTGTCAGGATTTCATTCGCCACAGTTTTGGCACTGACATCAATTTGACGGGCAACTTCGACAGCTCGCTCTGCAGCTGCAAGTTTGGCAGCTTCTTGGTCGTTTCGTTCTCGCAAGGAGGCAATTCGTCCCTCTAACGATTTTACTTTGTCTATTGCATTCGAAGCTTCGAGAACGGCCATTGCTCGTTCCAGACGAACAAGGTTCTCCTGTTCTGCGAACAGGAGCGCTTCAGCCTTATCAGGATCGTCTGGCGGGGCTGTGAACCCATACCGCGCATAAACTTCACGTACTGTCGTGAGTTTGCGGTCTAACGCTTCGCGACGCTTGCTGAATTCGCCGTATCGGCTCTGCGCAACAGATAGGTCCCGCTCGGCCGCCACCGCAGTTGAGCGGGCCTTAGTCAACGCCTCTGATGCCGCCGCCAGCTGTTGTCCGCGAACTGCAAGGCGCGCCTTCTTCTCTAAAATCGATTTGACAAATTCTGACTCCGTGCGAACAGCGTCGCACAAGGGACAATGTCCGTCCTGTAAGCCCACGGCGGACCCGTGTTCCAGCAACGCGGCTATGTGTGAGGCATGCTCGTCAGTCTCCTTTTCGGCTGCGTCCAGGCGAACGGCTAGATTGAGATGTTCGTTGGCGCGTGCGTACTCCCGTGTTGCGGTTTCTTCCGTGGTACGAGCGGCCTCGATTGCTGTCTGGGCGGCCGGTGAATTGAAGTATTCAATCTCTGGCAGCACTTGGCGTGAAACCAGGCGGGCAGCATCGATTCCTTGCAGCGCTATTCTCTTTTCAGTCGTCAGTTTTCTGATGGCCTCGACCCGCTCGACCAGCCCCGCTGGAAGAGGAGCGGGAAGGGACTCGATGACCTTAAGCGCATCGGAAACATCCGCGGAACGTTCAGCCACGCTTCTGGCCTCGGTAAGTTCTCCAAACATTCGTCCAAGGTCACCCTGAAGCTCCTTGATGCGTTCTTCCTGCCTGTTTTTTGCCGCGCTGGCAGCATCAAAAATCTTTTGGGTTCGATCAGAATAGTCGGGCCCCCCTATACTGCCGATTGCAGCTCTGACCGCCGCAAAGCGCGCCTGATCCGGAAGGTCCATGCTCAGGCTTGCAATCAGCTCATCGCGTATAAGCGTTGTCTGCATCAGGGTTTCTATCGAAGCCCGTTGTGCAGAACCCTGACTGAACAAGCGATTGACTATTTCTTCGGGTTGAGTGTCTGAACCGCGCTCTCGGCTGCGGTTGACAACAAAGCGTTCTCCCGTGTCGCTGACAAAGCCCACTGATACATAGTGGGCTTCGGCCTTGCCGCCTCCGACCCACCAGATATGCTCATCCAGTCCGGCCCCGCGGGGACCTTTTACCGAAAATTTGTTGATGCTCCCGGTTATTGCGAAATCGACGGCGTCCAGCAGCGTGCTCTTGCCGGTTCCGTTGCGTCCGCAAAGAACTGTGAATCCCGTCGCTAAGTCGAACCTGGCCTTGTCGCGAAAACCTCGAAAGCCTGCCAGTTCCACGAATTCCAATTTCATGATTCTGCTCCCAGCAAGCGGACAACTTCGACGGGCGAAACCTTGTTGTCCAGTGCTGCGCTCACGGCAGACGGTGCGATGCTGGCGATTCGGCTTCGCAGCCGTTGGGTCAAGTCCAGATCTTCAGCGTCCATCAAGGGTTGATATTGGAGAGGTAGCAAGGGCAGGAGCACTCTCGCGACATCCTCGCGGCTGATCAGACCACAAGCCGCAATTTTCCGCGTGCGGTCAAGGTTTTCCTCTATCCATCGGATCGCTCTCGACTCGATGTCGTTGGCCCGACCTGAGGACAGGAAGACGGAGTAGATGTTCCACGTTTTGTCGCCAGCTTTTTGAAGAGACGAGGCGTGCTTGGTCAACAATTTGGTTTCTACTTCATTCCAACGATTGAGCAAGGTTGTCGCATCTTCGAATATGCAAACGAAACCCATGACGGCATCATCCTCAAAGGCTATCGCGCCGAATCCGTCAACAGATGCCAGCCAGGTTTGGTAGCCCGCCTGCTGCAGAAGACCCTGTACCGGTGATTTCAGGTCTGTCATATCCCTAGTTCTCCTCGTGCCTTCTCAAGTGTCATCCACTGCGCGCTACCGCCGACAGCGGGCCGCACGATGCTGGCGCCTGCGCCGGAACTAATGATCCTTCCTGGTGTCGCCAAGTCCAACGCGCCGGCGCAAACGACGAAATCCGGCTGAGGCAGTGCGGCCGATTCGCGGTAGCCCTGGCGGACCGTGTTGAGAGCCTGCCCGGCGCCTTGAACCACCCGGATACGTTTGCCTTTGTGAGTGTACTGAGGGCCCTCACGGGCGGCACCCTCTCCGACGAGCAAGAGGTGGAAAAACGCGGCAGCGCCTGATTGAGGTGGCGGTTGTTTCATCCGCGCCGCCCGGTTATATGGCAGACCCTCGGCGTCGCAACGGCTATTGTAAAGGTCCTCGCAATTCATATCCGGTTCGATTGCAGAATATGTCTTGCCGTCGGCTTCTAGCAATGGCTTACCTAATGCATAGAATTTTCTGATCCAACCCTTTGAAAAAGCCACCCTGAGCTCGGTGAGCGCATCCGCACCCGAGGCCTGGAGATGCTGAAGAGGGGTGGCGCTACCGTTTAATCCAGCCCAGAGGTTCGGGGCCTTGGCCTGCAGGGCAGCGCTGGTTTCCGGATTGACTACTGTAACCGAACCGAATGCGTTTACGTTAAGAGCGTTTGCGAGAACGTCATTTAGGTAACCCCAGTCAGTCCAGAACCCGACGACAAGCAAGTCTTTCCCCGGCAGTTCGAGCTCCATCCACTTTGAACACGTTGCGACACGGTCCGCGACTGTTGGCTCAGCAAGCTGGCCATCCGTCCAAAGTGTTTTCTTTCGGTCACGAAAGTGGCATCCATGGAACTTGACGAGGGGACTTGTGTCATTGCTGAACTCTCGTGCCTCGTGACCGTCGAGCGCTCCACGCATCGCGATCTTTCTCTGTTGAGCCCACTGCTCAATCAGCGTATCGAAATTTGCCGACAGCGCTGCCGTTGCCGCTCTGGAAACCAGAAAATCCGCTACAGCGGCATGTCCATCGTTCGGCTGCCCGACCAGCTCGTTCCAGGGTACGAGACTTCCTATGAAGACGCTTTCGAACTCCGCCGTGCCATAGAAATGGCCTGCCAGCTTGCCGATGTCATCCCGCATCGCCGCGGGAAGAACCTTGATGTGACGGTATCGTTCATAGCACTCTTGGGACACCCGGATCGCCGACATCAGATCACTAGGCGGCGGAATGGACAGGCCGGCCCCGCAAAGCAATACCAAACGGTTCGCTTCGATACTTCCGAGAAGCCGAGTGAGCGTCGGGTCATCAAAGATCATGTTGCCGCTTACGTAGTACCTTTGCTAATAGCTCTAAACTATACAGGCTAAACCAAAAAGTCTCTGTTTAAGAACACCACGGCAGCGGGGGTTGCAGAACTGGATGTATGGCCGAACACTGCACGAAAGCTGGAGTCTGGAAAGTAACTCGCGCGACTGCAGCTAGATGGTAAGCTTCGTTGGCTTGGCAAGAAATCGCCGTAAGTGCGATGGCTGTAGTGGCGCGTACCTATTTCTATAGCCGAAATTCGGCTTGCAGTTGCCGGAGGTCGGCCTCAAACTGATCGCCCATGGCGTAGCTGTAAATGCGCGTGATGTCGCCGGCGTTCTGATATTCGACGACCTTCCGCAGGTCGCTCTTGCGCTGCTTCCAGGTCAAGCCAGCGGTGAAAAACAAGCTTAGACAGATGACGCAGGAGGAATCATGACACTCCGTCCAGGGGAAGCTCCCAGCCGAGGGATCGCCGTTTTCCCCTTCTTGAAAACACGGGCCCCGATTACATTGGGGAATTTCACCTTCCGACCTACCGATGATACGACTGGCCTGGAGGAGGAAGACGTCGCGCATGTGCGTGAAATCGCGGAGATGCTGTACCTGCAGGACGACCTGCGGATTGAATCAGCAACGTATACCGTCCTTCCGTCCATCGATCTTGACAGAGATGAACAGACCCTTTCGGAGTTGAAACGAATCCAGTCGGTCGTCGCGTTTTGTTACAGCCACCCGCATCCGACATTTGGAATTCCGTTCTTCTCATCCGATCAGGCGAGCCTTGCTGTTTTTAGTCCTGAGCCAGTTTCCATTTTCTTAGTGCGTCCTGAATATAACGTGCAAGCGACGTGTCCGCCGCCTGAACTCATCCAGGACGAATGGCACCGCGTGCCCGGCTATTACGGCCGCTACAACTTCAAGTATCCTTTTTGGGTTGTGAAAAACTCGCGTGTGTACCCCCACGTCCCGCTCATCGGGTTGAACCTTAGCCAGGATCTTGCCTACGACTTGAGCAGATGTTTCGAGTCGCCGACGTACCATCTCCTGCCCAGGCTGCTCACCGAACGAGGCGTGACGGCGGAGCGCGTCTTGAGAGCGCTCGGCTGGTTCAATCTTGCAAACACAATGCATGTAGACGATGACAGCGCCATCCTGAATCTTTCGGTCGCGTTCGAAACCCTTCTGGGGCTGCCGAAAGACGCAAAAACAGACCGTTTTGTGGATGCGATCTCGTTGCTTCTGGGGCGAGTGGAGCGACTCGATACGTGGGCCGCGCAGTTTTATGACGCCCGCTCGGATGTAGCGCACGAAGGAGAAACCACACGTCCGCATTTCGCTCCGCTCAAGCAAAAGGGACAGACGGAAGCCGCCCCTTATCAGTCTCACCTGGTGTACGGCAGGCAGATTTTTCAGTTGTGCGTCGGCGCTGTGCTTTTCGGCGCGAGCCTGAGCAAAGACGCCGGCATTGCCGAGAAATTCATAACGAACGAGGAGCGTCTGCAGTTCATCTGCAGAACTCTGGAAGATGAAGAGAAAACGGTCGAGGAGCGCTTTGACGCTATCGCCCAAACGGTCAATCTGATCGATAACTTTCGGTTCGTCGGTGAAACGGGGCCTCTGATCAAAACGATAGCAGGCACAGTCCAGGCCGGGGTCAGAACATTGCTCCGGTCCGGCGACATTCTTGACCCCGCGCTTCAGACGGCTGTGCAAAGGGTCGCGAACGCGCCGCGGACACACGATTGTTATGAAGTGCTTGAGGCATTGAAAAACTTGCATGATCTGAAGATCCCAATGCCCACGGACCTGCGATCGCCAGAATGGATAACCCGGCGTCTGGCAGAAGTCGCCTGGCATTATTGCTTCGGACCGTATTTCTGGCTTACGGAGCAACGGAGCAATCAAGCATCTCAAGCGAAAAAAGGATCCGCATGATATTCAGGGGACTGTTCATCGGCATTGATCGCTTTGCATCCCCTGAACTCAATTGGCTGACCTGTGCTACACGCGACGCGACGGCGATCCACGCACTCTTCACTGACACACTCGTTGGTGAAACGACCTTGTTGACGGATGGACAGGCAACAGCGCGAAGAGGCTGACTTCACTACCTTCTGGTCCCAAACGTAGGGGCTCGGCGCCAATTTCGTTGGTACTCACCATTTGAGTATTTGAGTAAAAATTTGAGTAGTGTTTCAACTGTGTGTCATTCCTACTCAATCACGGCAGTTTTTGGTGTAATGTAAGCCCTTGAGTTCCTTGAGTGGCGCTAGCCAGGGGTTCATCGGCGGACTCTGGCCATCCGCCTCAGAGGCTACACGCAACCGGCCGGAGTTCTTGATTGGCGAGCGGGTCTACTTGGTCTACTTTTGGTCTACTTTACTTGATATGTCGTGCGCGGGGAGATGGAGCGAACTAGTCCACATGTGCTGATACGCGCTAACGAGAGAAGTGTAGGGAGGCACAAAAACGAAACCCAGCGTCGCATCCTTTTGCCGTATATTGAAATGAAGATGAATCGTGGTCCCTCCCGGATACACGTCCGATACCTGGCCAAGCCTGTTCCCTTTGACGACCTTGTTTCCGACCTGAACTATTACGTTAGCCATATGCAGGTAGTCAACTCTAATGCCGCTCCCGTCGTCAGCGGTGACGTACACGGAATAAGCTCCAACATTCGTAACGGTTCCATCGATAGCAGCAACAGCCCAATAATGTTCTTTCACGCAGGTTGCGGGACGAATGTCCTGCCCTTGGTGACCGACGCCTGCTGGGCAAAGAGGCATTGGGTGATCTCTGGTTTCACAAAAATTGTCGTGCCAAGGGTATCGATAATTGGCCACGTCACACTGAGAACCCCCGCCTCCTTGAGAACCGCCCGGTCCCCAAACCTGAGAATTCGCGAAAGCGGGTGCCGCTTCTAGTGGAAACCTGATCCCCGGGAGATACTCCTTATTGTCGAGACGACCTGTTCCCGAGCCTGCCACGAGCTCCCCCGGAGGGCGGTAGGAAAAGTCCATGGGATGCGGCCGCATTTGCAGGATGAGCACCAGGATTACACTCGCGGTGCAGCCGTTAAGAAGGCGGATCATCTGGCGCCGCCTCCAACCCACTTCATTTTCCCGACAATATCCGTAAGGTACTTGTCGGATTCGCAACGCGAGTCCGCTCGTTTTTCACACTCGACGTCTACCGAATAAGCGACGCCATTTTCTACCCAAGTAGCCGTCCTAATTCCTTCGTTGACAGTAGTGAAGACCCGACGATCACCAACGATAGTCCCTGCGGCTTGCACTTCTACCGTCAAATGCTGCTCTCCTCCTACCGGGCTGCCTTGGATCGAAACAGTCACTCCTTGTTCCCGCGCGGAAAGCGCGTAGTACCCCGGTCCGGTCACGGCCTTGGTCGAGCGAAGCAGAGCTGGTTCGGCGGGCGCGAGCACCGGCACAGGCGCGGCAGCGACCGTCCGCTGCGCTTCCTCCGAGAGCACCCGAAACGTAGTAACGTCAATTTGGCGCGAGCGCTTCTCCGCCATGCGTTGTGTGTTCGAAGCTTGCGGCACACGCTGTTCCGCAGCATCCGATTCCGCATTGTTGGTAGCGCCTTGCTTGTGGCAAGCAAGCACTATCAAGAGAGAAAAGAGAAGAAATCCAAACAATGTACGCATCATGTAAAAGTTCACAGTGGTGGGTATCCCAGCGAGAGTCCCTGCCTAATGTGCCGCCGCTGCTCCTAACGGAACACTGCTGGCACAACGTCGACAACGTCGGCCATCGGTATCGGTTGAAACTGCGGCGATCCCGCTTCTTGAAACTCGACGAGTGCCGTCGCATCTATCTTACATGGCCGACCATGGGTTTCGTTGGCCCTGCTTTTTACCCAGACCCGACCCTCCTCAGTATCAAGGTCGTGCACGAGTCGCTTGAGCTCCGTTCGCACGTCGTAGCAGTGCCCATCTACTTGAATGCAATTCCTCACACGCCCGGAAAGAACCGCTTGTGTACCATCGGGCTTGCGGATGACGATCACGTCTTGATAGACGCTAAGAGCCTTGACGATGTCTAGCCTTCCTTCTGTAGCGACGCAATGTCCAGCCGCACCAGAACACGTTCCCAGTTTGGGATGATCAATTTCGGTGGTCAGTAAAATTCGATTCTTAATTTGAGGAATCGTCAATCCCTCCGAATATAAGAGCGCGGCTGTAAAGGCTACCAGCGGTGCCGCTTGCGAGGTTCCGTTAAGCCTGCCGCGTCTTCCTCCTGGAAGAATTGAATCAATCTGACATCCTGGTGCAGCTAGATCTACATTGATTATTCCCCAATTAGAAAATTCAGCCAAACTGCCTGATCCGTCATATGCAGCCACGGTTATCAATCTGTCCCTCTTCTTGGCTGCTGCAGGATACCTCTCATCCTCGTCTACATTGAGTCCGTCGTTTCCGGCTGCTGCGACAACAAGGGAGGAAGTACCGGCTAACGCCTCCTCTAAGCCAGAACTCTCTTCGTCTTCTACACTGAGATTGATGATCTGAACGGGTGGATCCTGCGAGGCGTACCGAAACGCATCTAGGAGATAGTTGTTTGGTATTGAAAATGTCGTACTCGGCTCAGACAGCCCAATCTGGTGCACATCCTTGCGGACCAAGTTTAGTTCCAGAAGCTGTATTCGCTCTTTCACGAGCTTGTTCAACTCGTCACTACTGAGCCCACCAAGTGCTATACCCGAAACATGCGAACCGTGCTCCTTGTTCAGATAGCCGTCGTTAAGGGCGGGAAAGCCCGTAACGCTGCGGTCCATATTCGCACCCTTGATGTCGTCGATATAACCGTTTTCGTCATCGTCAATATTATTGGGCACGGGGTTTTCCCGATCGTTTATTCGTAGGAATAGCCGATCCTCGTTAATGTCAAGGCCGGTGTCCGCAACCGCAATTACAGCCATCCGAGGGGATCGAGACCGCTTTGTGTTGTTGTACTCCAGAACCTTTACGAGTTTATCGGTCGCAAAGGGCCATTCTGAAACGCCTGTGGGTGCGACGCAATCACTATCAGATGTAGCGACTATGAGTGTCAGACCGCGCTGGGGCATCTCCGCCGTGTAACCCGGAACTTGTTTCAGCGCGGCAGTGACACGGTTCGGGTCGCCTCGGTACTCCGGCTTTAAGGTATACGCATTGAAGGCGGTAATGTACGGCAGTTTGACCACATCGCCTGGCTTCACATCATTTAGCGATGCTACTGAACGCCCGTTTGCAGTGGCCACTTTCGCCAACGTTTTTCTCCCAAGGCTTCCCATGTGCAAGAGAAGTTGGTGGCCTAGAACACCGCCTTTCGGTACTTCTACCCTTTCCCCCCTTCCCCAAAATGGACAGGGGGGCAGATTGAGAGTCATCGTCTCTCTAATATTCTGCCCAGTCACAGTCCGGTTGCTTCTTAACACTGCTTCGATCCAGTTCTCATCCACTCGTCCGCAATGCGATCGCGATAAGTCAGTAAGACTTGTGCCGGCTTCGACCAAAACGCTTTCAGGTTCAAAGAAACGCATTAAAAGCATTAAGGCCTTCTTATTGCCTTCGGCAGAATTGACAGGATGCACCCTAACTAGAATGCGGCCAATCGCGTTTGGCATTTCCCGCTTGGCCTGAGAAGCGACAGTAACGGGTACAAAGCACAGAGCTATGTTAAACATTGCTCGGTAAACACACCTTCGCCTACTCAAATGGGCCTCTCACTCACTATTCGCGACAATGCTCTAAACTCGCCGTGACACCACAAACATTGGCGCCATTTGCCGACGACCAGCCTTTCAGAAACGCCTGAGCTGCAACCGTTGACAGACTCGATAAGTACGAGTTATTCCCGAGCTGGCCATTGTCCAGGACCTGTATTCTTGAGTTGACTGACACTTGCGCGCGTCTCTTCTTTCCAGAGTCGAGGAAGATGAACGCACCCCCGCCGCTGTCTCCATAGCACAGTGCCACTTCTCCTGACGTCATGATGTCGTTATTATTGCCGCTAGGTGAAGTGCTGACCTTTGCCTCGCCGATTCTGTAGTTCCCATCATTGCCGCCCGTTCCGTTTCGATCAGTACAACCGAAACCAGTGAGCAAGAGTTCCGTGCCTACTTTGATTCGTGTTGCGTCGAGACTTATCGCCTCGTATTTCGAAACAGGAACGTCACTCTCCATCAGGCACATTGCCCAGTCGGCGGACCGACCATCAGCAGAACTAGGAGAGTAAAGATCCGACTGGGTGCAAGTTCCCTTGTAGACCTTAGCGCCCAGCTTAACGACTACCGTCGCCTTGTTTGGCGCACAGTGCGCGGCCGTTAGAAGAGCGCGAGGGCCAACCAGAGTGCTAGTGCAAGAACCACCTGGATGTACTGAGTAGAAGGAAGCCGGCCAGTCCTTTGGATTTGCTAGACGTGCACCTCGTAGCGTGGGCTGAGCTCCCGCAGGTTTCGTCAGCTCAGATATTGGATAAAAAGAAATTGTTTCGCTTCGATCGACAGGCGCGACTTGTTGGGCAGACACCAAATGCGGGTTTCCCCCAAGCGCTATTACCGTTACGACAAGCACCAAGCTAGCGTGGACATTCAACATGACATCCTCCTCTCATGATTACATTTCTCGTTTCACTTCATTTCAGACTGCAACTGCGATATGGTCTCCGAGACCCGTTGGGTCAGCCATCACTCCCCGGACGAATACATTCTTCCTATTTCACCGAGTTGGGCGAAAGTGGAATCGAAAAGCTATCGATCACTTGAAATGCAGAGGTCTTGTCCGGCGCACCTCGCGCTTCCACTAGAATGTTAGTGCTCGTCACGACGATCTTAATTTGACTATAAGCGGATCTTTGTAAGGGTTGGGGCCATGTCATCGGCTGCCACTGAAATGCTGCGGCACTTGAGTCGAGGGAAGCGCCTCCGCCGCCAGCGACTAGCAGTGTCGGGGCTGCACCCTCTTTGGCCCCCCCCGTCGGGCTCCGGCGCTGGTAATCATGGACATGGCCAAAGACCCAAAGGACTATCTTTCTTCCTTCACTGTTCGTGAAATAACTCTTCAGTGGATCATTGTCATTCTTTCCCCAGCCCGGCACTTTATCCCACGGCCACCCTACGTTCGCCGCGTAATCTACTGGGGGATGATGCCCAAAGACTATGATCGGTCCGTCGAAGGTCTGTACCGCTTTGGCAAAGAACTCCCCCTGCTTCTGTGAATCGAGGCAGTTTGTATCCAATGCAATCAACTTGACACGAATGCCGTTGTTTTCTACGACCTGAGCGTAGTACGACCGGCCCTGCAACAGCGGACGCAAGTATTCATACTTTGCTTGCACCAGATAGTCGTCGTTGAATGTCTTTGCATCAGCCAGACAACGCTCGTCCTTGTCCAAGTCCTCATAAAAATGGAGCTGCAGGTTGTGCTCAAACTGGCCAAACTGATTAGCACTAGCAATGTCACCCTTGCTAATTCCTTGCTCCCAGTGTTTCAAGAGCCTCTGACCTTGTGGTGAGGACGGGTCAATCTGTGTGGCGGACGTAGGCACCGGCTGGCCCGGTTGAGGAGCAGGCGTAGGCTCCTCTCCTAGGTCATAAGCTTCCGCTAACCTTCGCTCCAATTCCTGAGGAGTTTGGCGCCGCAGGACAGTCGACTGAGCGGGAGGAGCCACGCGCATAACCGGAACTATTGGAGACAGCACTTCGTGATTGCCCAACGACGGGTAGAAGGGAATGCCCTCAGCGCCAAAACGGTTCGACTGACTGAGAAAACATTTCCAGTAACCTTTCTTCCAAAGAAAGAAATTTGTCATCACCGCATCGCCCGTAAAGATCACTGCATTAATAGGTCTGTCATTCTCCAGAATATCCGCCACGACTCTGCCGTGAATAGCCTGCTTCGCATTGTCACCGAGGCCCCATGGCCCTGTTCTGGTATCGCCGTATGCGACGATGGTTACATTCGCGGGCTGGACCACACTTGCCACCTGTTTTGAAACGTGCCCTTTCGGGTAATGGCAACAGCCTGTCAGTGAAAACACGAACAAAAACATTGTGATCAGCCGTAGCGCAGGAAGCTCGCCCGTAGTATGCACAGTTGTCCTCCCTAACTTGGGACTCATTCGCGTCTCGGATATCGGCGTGCAGCACCTCGTAGCCACTTATGGAAAATAACCCTATTTACCGACCTCCCAGCTTTCAGTTTTCAGCGTCCGCCCGAGGCAAAATGAACAAGTATCGACAGTCATTGGGCCGCACCACTCAAACTGACAGGTTGTGGCAGCCCCCCGGCTCCGCCAATCTGATAGTTCACAGTCATCGTTGCGGTGCGTGCGCCCATCGCCGCCGGGGTGAAGGTGACCGTGACCGTACAACTGCTGGACGGAGCCAATGCCGCACCGTTGCAGGTGTTAGCGCTTGGGCTGAACTCTGCCGAGTTGGCACCGGATATGGGAAAAGTCAGACCAGTCATCGAGGTGCTCTTGAAATTAGTGATTGTCAGTGTTGCTGTGCTTGGCTTTGCGGGCGTCGCGGGCGGGCCAGCCTTGGCGGTGGTTGCAGCCCCGAGCGAGAGGGCAGTCGTACTAAAGTACACGGTGTCAGAGGCGGCGCCAGTCAGGCCGACTGGAAGCGGAGTCGAACCGGGACTGAAAGAGACTTGGATCGTGTCCGTTCGAGGGCTCACTGCCGCCGAATTTGTAGAAGGAGAGTATGTGACCGAAATTGTACAAGTGGCCGCTGCCGCGAGGGTAGATGCACAAGTACTTGATTGAGAGAAGTCGTTTGTCTTGGGCGGTTGCACGGTGATGTTTGTCAAAGGCGTACTGCCGTTGTTGGTCAGCGTTATCGATTGTGCTGCACCGTTGGTTACTCCATTTTGGCTGGAGAAACTCACATTCGAAGGACTCGCGCTGAGTGGTGCAGGTGCTACCGACGAAAGTGCGTTACTCTGAATCTGCACTCGCTGCAAGTATTCGATCTCATCGCCGACTATTACCAAATCTCCGAGGGCAAGCTTTACGAGCAGAGGGCTTTGCGTTCCCGTCCAAAACTTGAAAGATGGGCGCTTTGAGTTGTTGACTGTGACTAAGCTGTCGCTCGCGATCTTCTGCATAAAGGCCAACGTAGTCTGATTGGCTTGTTCCGCTGGGGTGCCTTTTGAATCCGACGTGGTTGTTTTCTGGCTCGTCGCCGCACTGCTCAGTTGGACTGCAATCTCTTCCAAGGACTGGGTAAGAGCCTGTTTCTCGACGAAAATAGTGCTCTCGATGTGAGTGTTGTTTGCGATCACGATGTTGTCACGAAAGCTCTGGTCATCCAAATTGGTCAGTTGCTTAAGGATCGGGTCGGGAAGAATCAGGTTGTATGCCGCCAATAAAGGGCCATTAACTATCGTGTTGAATGCAAGAAAGTGGCTCTGTGCATTTTTCCCGATAAATGGCGAGGAAGCAGCCATGATAAGACCCGCTCCCTGGAGCACGCTGTAAACAACATTGCGCGCGCTGATCGACTGCGCATGGATCAGCACAGCCCGGGTTGAGGCATAACTGCTGTTTGCGATAGTGACAAACGGGCTCCCAAGAGCGGTCAGCGCATCTAGGCGTTTTGAAAAACCGATACCGGCAATTTGGAGCGGGTGACCGGAATTGTTGCCGATCTTCACCTGGATGCAGTACAGACTCGCGGCCACCCGCCTGCCAAACGCGTCGGCACAATTCTGCTGACTCATCACACCCCACATCACGTCTACTTCGGGGGCAAGACCCGGAGGAATCGGGCCGGCTAAGCTGTCCAATACTGTCATGTCCGCAGAACCGACTGGATTCTTAGCCTTATCGACGAGGAAGACCTTATACGGCCCGGCGGCATTGGGGTCGATTGTGACGCCCGATGTGATCCAGCATTTGCTAGCGGTTGCTGCGGACGGCGTGAGCCCACTACCCGTGATCATAAGACTGTAAGGGCCGCTGACGCCTTGTGTCAGGTCAGTGCCAGAGTTGTTATCACAATTCTTGACAGAGACTGCCACGTTCGCCGATGCGGGCAGTTTCCCGTTTGCAGGCTGAATAACTTGCGGAGTCACCACTATTGGAATCGTCGGGACGGTCACGGTGAAAGGAAACGGAGCTGAGTTGTTGCCCCCCACCGATACCATTACGTCCTCCGGCCCAGCCGGAACATCGGGGACGATTACGGTGATGGCGGCGGCGGCCCAAGACTTGACCACAGTGGCCAATGTGGACCCGAATTTCACGGTGCTTGTGCCTGCTACCTGGGTCGCGCCAAAATTCGTGCCGGTGATGGTTATCGGATCGCCAGGATTCGCCGCGGAGGGTGTTGGTTGTGCGATGGTCGGTGTTTGTGCGCTTACCGGGTATGTTGCGAAAAGCAGAGTTAGGGACAAAGCAATGACATAGACAAATTGACGTGAGGGGCGCATGCTCTTCTCCGAAGTGGATCGACTCGCTCCCCCTCGAAGCAAGTCGGACCCATCCACAAGGTGGCCTTCGCGCAGAGATCATACATTAAAGGTGGCTACGACAATAGCGCAAAATGTCTGAGGAGAATGTAAAGCGAACAGTGCGTGCTGAGGAGACTGGAGGAGGACCGCTCACCGTGTGACTTGGGACGCTCTGGAGACGACTTACCGCGCACTAAGAGGGTTTTGCTCAGGAAGGTCTTGAGCGTTAAGGAGCGAGGCCAGTATGGCTAGGCGCGACATCTTAAGCGTGGCCTTAAAGTGCGCTAGGCTATATTGGGGATCGTCGCATTCGCCAAATTTTGAGAGAAAGAGTTGCCAGCGGTCTCGGACCCGAACCCCAGATAGTTACCATGTCAATCCACCTCTCTGAAGTAACGCATTGAACCTACAAGATCCTGGTCGCTACCAAAAGCCCTGCCGGCTACGGAAGTTCAGTTTATTGTGTCCTTAACGTGTCCACGTGGACGGCCGCTTGTGTTTTTTTTCACAGGCAGAAATCAAGCGGTTTTTCGAAACGAAACGGTGATACTGTCGCGTTTCGCAAAAGGTCGAAACCCGCGACTGTTGCCAGAGTGCGAGCTTTCGGTCATGATCTCCCAACCATCGCCCAACATGCACGCAATGTGCTTATCCATTGTCTGCATACTCGGCAGCAGCCTTTACCGGTAGTATTTCCCTGTCCAATTTCTCTCGTACGTAAAAGATTTCACTTTCATCTTCGTCACCGCGGGGCCTATTTCCCAACTCCCTTCGCTTTCGAAGGCGATCGGCTGGCATGAATGCCCCCAAAGAAATTACTCTTTCCATTGTAGGCGAAACGCAAGCGGAGCTGCGCGACCGCTTGTTGGAGCTTGCCGGCGATGAGCCTTCAGGATTCCGCTTCGGACGTGCTGTATTTAGGATGAAAGCATTTTCTCAATATTATTCCTGAACGCGACGTCGGCGGGTGAGCTGCCCTGCTTTCCAAGCCAGGCTAGGAAATCCTGGATCTTAATGTGAAGCTCGATTGCCGCGAGGAGTTCCTCACCGATTCTAATTGTGGTCTTCGGCGCTCCATTCCCAAGGTGCGTGGCTGTCGCCCTCATCGTTGCGAAGATGTCTGCTTCACCACTTCAACCTGAATGTCGGACTGTCTTGTAAGCGTCTGACCAACACACCTGTTCGCGGAGACGTGTCTGTGTTGAAGTAGCTGGATGACCGTAGAAAACAAGTTGTCAGCACCCAAGCGACGCACCCGCGCGGAAGTTCAGAGGTTGGTGGCGGAATTCATTAGCAGCGGTATGCGCCGAAGCGAGTTTTGCCGCAGTCGAGGTTTGAGCTTCAGCACGCTGGATCGCCATCTGAAGAAGCGGCGTTGGAAGAGAAGGCGCGGACTAGTCTCTTCGGCTGGTCGGTTGGTGCCCGTAGAGTTGACCGCCAAGAAAGCGCTGACGCAGCACGAATCGAGCTGCGGGCTGGCCGTGGTGCTGCCGGGCGGGCGCCGGATCGAAGTACATCCTGATTTTGATACGAATACGTTCGAGCGACTGGTAAGTGCGCTGGAGCGCGCGTAAGCCGTGTTTGGATTGGGTCCAGCCACACGCATTTATCTGGCCGCTGGAGTCACCGACATGCGCAAGGGGTTCGAGGGGCTGTACGGCCTGGTCCGAGATCGATTGTCGTGCGAACCTCTGAGCGGGCACCTGTTCTTGTTCTGCAACGGTCAGCGCAATCGGTTGAAGGTCCTCGTCTGGGATGGTAGCGGACTCTGGGTCTGTGCCAAGAGGCTGGAGAAAGGGCGTTTCACCTGGCCGCAGTCCGGCGATGCGCAGGGCAAGGTCATCCTATGTCACGAAGAGCTCTCTCTATTGTTGGGTGGGATTGATCTGGCCAAAACCAAGCACAAGCGGTGGTACCGGAAGGCTTCCCCCGAGGGACACGGTGCCGCATAAGTTGCGTGGTTGTTTGAACCTTTCGATCGACTCTGGTAAATCATTAACTCATTGTGAGCGTAGCTCCGATTCCTTCAGCGCCAGCCGACCTGGAACTCATCGCACAACTTAAGAGCAAGCTACAGTACGCGGAGCTGCGGATTCGTGTGCTGGAAGAGCGTCTGCGGCTGATGCGGATCGAGAAGTATGGTGCGGGCGGAGAAAAACTTTCGCAGGCGCAAATGCAATTGTTCGAGTTTGAGCCTGTCGTCCGTGAAATGATCGAGCAGGCGGAGAGCGAGCACGCGCCAGTGCATCGCTCGACCAAGAAATCCGTCAAGCATCCGGGTCGCCAGGAGTTGCCGGCGAATCTTCCTCGCGTTGAGCGGATTCTGCCCTGCGCATTAGATCAGCGCGTATGCAAACGCTGCGGAAAAGAAACTGTGGTGATCGGCTACGAGGAGAGTTCCCAACTGGACGTGGAGCCAGCGAAGTACTTCGTGCTGGTCACGAAACGAGAGAAGCGGGCTTGCCGGTCGTGTGAGGATCTCGGCATCGTCTCAGCGTCCCTGCCACCCCGGATCATCGAAAAGTGTCTGGCCAGTGACCGGATTGTCATCGACACGGTCGTCAGCAAATACTGCAATCACACTCCCTGCATCGGCAGAGCATGATTTTGGAAAGGGACATCGGCTTGGAAATCAGCCGAGCGACGCTGGACGGCTGGGTTCTCAAAGTCGGCGAGTTGCTAATCCCTATGGTCGCTGCCATGAGGCGAGAGTTAATCAGTGGAACTTATATACAGGCAGATGAAACCCCGGTTGATGTGCAGACGCGCGAGGGCCGAGGAAAGAACCACCAAGCGTACCTCTGGCAATACAGTCGCCCAGGAGGAACTGTGGTGTTCGACTTCCGCCTAGGCCGTGGACGCGATGGACCGAAGCGGTTTCTGGGGCAGTTCGAAGGCATTCTCCAAACCGACGGGTATGCGGCGTATGACCAGATTGGTGGGCCGAAAATGGTACATGCCGCATGTTGGGCTCATGCAAGAAGACAATTTTTCGAGGCGGTGCAGCTAAATCCCCGAGACCCGGTTGCAACTCCGATTGTGGCCCGGATGGACGAACTGTTTGCCATTGACGCGGAAGCTCGCCGCAAAGTGCTAAGTCTAGCAGCGCGTCATATCCGGCGCCAGGAAAGAGCCAATCTTCTTCTGGATGATATTCGTCGCAAGGTCGAAGCAGCGCAGTTCGTCGCATTGCCATCCAGTGCACTCAGCAAGGCTTGCCAGTACGCGCTCACGCTCTGGAAGAAGCTCACCTGCTTCTTGGAGCATCCCGAATTAGAGCTAAGTACGAACCTTGCGGAGAACTCCATGCGTCCGGTAGCTCTTGGTCGAAAGAATTGGTTGCACATCGGCAGCCCACAAGCGGGACCGAAGGTTGCGGCGATTTTCTCAATCGTAGAAAGCTGCCGCAGATTGAAACTTCCAGTGCGCGACTATTTGACCGCGGTTCTCCCCGGGTTAGCCGATCTCCCGATCCAGCGTCTTCCAGCGCTTACTCCGGCTGCGTGGGTCGCCCAGCATTCATAGACTTAAGAAAGCCGACAATGAGGCGTCGTTAGCTCTGGGTTGCATTCTGATCTGCTGGAGGTTTCTGGCCGCTGAGAACGTTCACCTTCGACTGGATTGTAGCGACGAGAACTATCTTGCTTGGCCTTCGCTATTGAACCGTGACTGCCACCTGGGTCGTGTGCTGGAGCGTGCCGGAAGTCCCTGTGACGGTTACCCGTGTAATTCGTCGGAGTGTGGCTGTTCCACCTTGCTGGCTTACTTCGTGCACCTCAGGGTGGCGGCGGTGGTAAAAAGTCCTCAATGGTGAATGGATAAGCGGAATTGTGCTCCTCGTTGTTTGGCCCTCCTCCAGGTGTAGTCCAGAAGCTGACGCGCTGCAGGCGCGTGTTCTGCGCTGCTTGAGTCGCGAATGCCTGACCATATTGAAGCCGAAAGTTCGTGTCCACCAAGTAATACGTTTCAGCCGCACCATATAAGCGTGGCGCACCAAGCGAAGGAAGTGTGGCATCAGCATCGTCTAGGACATGCTGGAGCAGTTGATCGTAGGTTGCGCCTGTGGAGTCGACGTAACATGAGAAATCAATTCGCGAAGGCAGCGGAAGTCCATTGTCAGCCATGAATCTCATGCTGCGGTAGACCCAAAACATGGAGCGGCGGCCGTTGAGAATCGGGTAAAGCGAGTCAACGTAAGTGCTGTCGTCCACATCGGCCTGATTCCCATCAGCCCAGAAGTAAACACTTGGCCGGATCCCTTTGGTGGAAACGGCCGACACGAAGTACGGGTAATTGGTTGTAAAGAACCATCCCTCGTTAGGGTTTCCGTCGGTCTCGCCCGGCCCGGGGATCAATACTTCCGGAGCAAAAAATAAAGTGTCCACGACGCGGACGCCATCAGGACGACTCACGTCGCTTACCGCAGCCAGAACAGTGTCGATGGTGCTCTGAACGCGGGAGGTGAAATCAGCAGCGGAGATGGCTGGGGAACCGAGGCCGGTAGCTGGAGATCCGATCGTGAAGTCCGCAGCTCCCAGCCACATGAGCGCGATATCCAATCGCAGACGGTGACCGTCGGCCCCGACCACAGCAGCTACGTCTTGCACATAGGCACGGAGGTTGGCTGCTTCCTGGTCTGTCGGAGGAAAGGTAACTTGTGCCGTCGAGCAGCAATTCGTCCCCGGAGGCTTTGCAACCCAGATGCTGGTGTGAATGAATGTTGCGCCACGATCAGCCATCCCTTGTACCTGTTCCTGCACGGTCTGGCGCACCTGCGGCTGATTGTAGACAGCGATGAAGCCGGTCGTGTCGATATCGACTCCGTAAGCATGGTAGTCCACGCCAACGTCGTAACCGGGAATATAGCCGACGGGAATAAGAGTGGACGAACCTGCTTTTGTGTTGTCGGCGACCGACGTAGCTGTTATGGTAACGTTCACATTTGCAGGCATTGTCGCGGGTGCGGTGTAGATTGCAGGTGCTCCGCTCGGTGTTGTGAGCGGTGTAATAGTTCCGCACTGGACAGCGGAACAGGATACAGTCCAGGACACGCCGCCGTTACTCGCATCCCCGCTGACGGTGGCGGTGAGCCTCGCCGCGAGACTGGTCTGCACCGTGGCTGTCATGGGTGATAGCGCCACGGAAATCTGTGTGGGCGGTGGGAACGTCTGAGTGCTTGAAGAACCACCACACCCGAAGTTGCCAATAGCAAGAAAGACGGGTGATAGGATCTCTAGGAGCCTCAGGCGCTTTCTTGACTTCATCACAAACCTCTGCAATTGAAAACTGCCTTGCTGAGTACCAACGCCGTCCGCTACTGGACTGTCACTGTCATCTGGGCCGTGTGCGTAATCGTACCGGAAACACCGGTAACCGTGACCGTGTAATTCGTACTATTACTGGGACTACTACCGCCGCACGCCGTCTGCAGAAGGACAAGCAGCAGGAGAAAGCCGCCGAGTGCCCAATACCGTCGCCGCTGTTTTTTCGATCCTCCAATTATGGTGATCCCGAACACCAGCGGAAGCCACAAGGCATACAGTAATTTACCGAGCTGCGGACGGCCGAACGGCAATTGCATTGCGGTGGCCGCTGGCGCTGTGATGGTAAGCGTTGAAGACGCAGAGTTGGCGCCAGGCGTGACAGATGCCGGCGAGAGTGCACATGTGGGCATCGGCGACGGCCCTGATACTACACAGGAGAGTTGAATGATACTTGAGAAACTTCCATTTTGTGGGGCGATCGTGATGGCGTCGGTCACTTGTCCGCCGCGTTGCGCTGTCAAGCTCGCGGATGCCGATGTGATGGAGAAGTCCGGGAGCGCGTTGAAAGTTGCGGTGACGACCTCGTCCGAGGTCGTCAGAGTGACATTGCATGAGCCCGTCCCTGTGCAGTTTGTGCTCCAGCCGGAGAATTGAGATCCGGAAGCGGGTGAGGCAGCCAAGCTCACGGTTGTCCCTGGGCTGAAGCTTGCGGCGCAGGACGTTCCGCAATTGATGCCTGCGGGATTGCTCGTCACTGTTCCACTTCCGTTGCCGGCGCTGAGAACGGAGAGAGTGAAGTTGGAAGGCACGGCCGTTTCGCTGATCACGGTGACATTGTCGCTGCCTACGTCCGCCACATAGACCATGCTTGTCGCCGAGTCAACTGCAACCCCGTCCGGAGAATTCGCGTTGGGATCGATGATCGTGGCGAAGGAGTTGGTGGCCCCATCAATCACGGTGATACTGCCGCCCATGTTGGCCACGTAAATCTTGTTCGTCGCCGAATCCACAGCCACGGCGGTCGGACCAATGGCGTTGGGGGCCGTGACATTGATAATGGAATTTGTGGCCCCGTCAATTACGGTTACGCCGCCGTTTTGCTGCAGGACCGCGCCATTTTCATTGGTCACGTAAATTTTGTTCGTTACGGAGTTCACCGCCACACCAAATCCACGGGTGTCAAGTCCGGGCCCGAGTCCGACGGGATCGGTGACAGTTGTGGTGGAATCGGTGGCGCCATCAATCACCGTAATGTTGCCGGGAGTATGCCCTGGAAAATTTTCCATGTTTGCTACATAGATTTTGTTAGTCACCGAGTTCACGGCCACGCCGGCGGGAGATATCGCATTGGGATCGGTAACCGTGGTAGTCGAGTTAGTAATGCCATCGATCACGGTTACGTTGCCAGGGCTGGCCACAGGATTGCCAAGGCCGTTATTGGCCACATAAATTTTATTCGTAGCCGGGTTCACTGCAATGGCGTAGGCGTGAAGGCCGCTTGCATTGGGATCGGCCACCGTAGTCGTGGAGTTGGTCGCGCCATCAATGACCGTAATATTGCTGCCAGAGTTGGGGGCCACGTAAATCTTGTTCGTCACGGAGTTCACTGCCAGAGCACGCGGCCACCCATTAGGGTCGGTGATGGTTGTGGCCGTATTGGTAGCACCGTCGATCACGGTGATGCCGCTCGTGATACCGCCAACTATCAAGCTGCCCAGACTAGCGACATAAATCTTGTTCGTTAGTTCGTTCACGGCCACGGCGACGGGTCGGCCAGCCGCAATGGCCGGCACGGTGGTCGTGGAATTAGTCGCGCCGTCGATAACTGTGACGTTGCTGCTTTTGAAGTTTGCGACATAGATCTTATTCGTCACCGTATTGGCTGCCACGGCTTCAGGAGCGGTCCCCGCAGCGACCGTCGCGGTCACCGCCTGCGCGGCAACGTTTGACGGAATGATGACCGAAAGGAGCGGTAGCAGCATTAACGCCAGTGATCTCATCAGTACGCGCATTGTTGGACTCCTTCACACGAGCCGAACCGAACCGCCCAACGAAAAGGGTTCTCAGAGTGACGCTCGCGCCTCCTTATTGCGGTTTCATCAGCCGTCCGAAGTGGCCGAAACCGTGTCGCTGCTGGAGCGACTTCCGGACGTTCTCCGGGAGAATGACGCGGTGTTCTCCGCTGTCGCGAATGCTCGAATGAGAGCCTGCGGCAGTGCCCTCACAGTCCTCGCGGTATGCGTCACACGGGATCGCCAGAAAAGCGGGCGTTTCGCCAGTGCTTTCATCGAAAGCAATACCAGCGATCTCTCCCGCAGCATTGATACCGCTGGCTTGAACTACATATAAGGAATCTGGAGCAGTGAGCGTGTTGAGGTCGGTCATCACACCGTTTTGCCATAGAAAGCCGCGACAGTTCCCGTTTTGATCGCACGACTGTCCTACAATCTGACGCTTATCGTTAACGCCGTACGCTTGACTCTCGAAATCCCCAGCGAGTGTGCCGAGATCCTGTATGCCGTTTTCTTCAGTCCAGAGGAAGGCGTGTGTCGTTGTGTCGCCGGACAGGTCCGAAAATCCAACTACCTGACCAAGGTTATTGATGGCCCAAGCGAAGTTGTTCATCACGCCGCCAAAGCTTCCTAGTTCTGTCGCCGAACCGTTTTGCCAAAGCATGGCGTGAGCGCTGAGTGCAAAAGAAGAAGGAGTGGCGCAAATGGGGCCTGAGCCGCCGACTACTTGTCCCCTGTCATTGATGCTGAACGCAACTCCGACCGCGTCGCCGGTGAATGGAGGGAGTTCGTGGATTTCCCCTTCTAGACCCCAGACGACCGCTTCCCAGTCGAACACCTGGGGCGGGGCGCACTTAGGGTCTTGAGTCGACGTCTCCGCAAACCCCACAATTTGGCCTCGACTGTTAGCGCCGCTGTAAAAGCCGACAGAGGCGTTATTGCCGCCTAGTGTGGCGAGCGGGGTCATCATCCCGTTCTGCCAACGGAAGGCGCGAACTAAGTCTTTATAGCCTTCGCATGCTCCGCCGGAGGAACAAGAAAAAAGCAAGCCCCAATTCTCCCCTAGCGGATCTACAATAGCGGTTTGAGCGCTCCCGGCAACCAAGCCCTCCTCGTTGACCGGACCCGCAAAGCTGTTGAGGCCCCCAAGCGTGCCGAGGTCGGTAATTTTCCGATTGCGCCAGAGGATAGCGTGCTCAGTTGCGTCTCCGGTTAAGTCGGCATCGCCAGCTACCCAGTCTCTGTTGTTCAGGCCCTGGGCTGCGCTAGACATACCCCCGAGAGACCCAAGCCTTATGACTGCGTAGTGAGCCTGCCCATTTGGTGCTTGTGCACCAAGTCGTACTGGTGTTGTGGAGAGTGCGAATGCGATCATCGCAATGAGGTACGTCAGACTCCTAGATCTCATGTTGTCTCCTTAGGCGTGACTGCCGAGAGAATCGTCACCCAGACTGCTTTTCGCACCCAAGGCTCTTCGTGGTCAACCACGCATGTATATTCTCTTTCCCTCCCGGCTATATCTTGCGCAATAACCTGATTAAACTGGACTTAGGTCTGTGGTCTGGCTGATAAGCCAGTGCTATACTCTCGTCCGGGGCAGGTTCACTTCGTCCATGATCCAAGAACCTCCATCATCGCGGGGGTGGGCCGCGGGGGGTGTCCGCTTCAGTGGGTTCGAGGTGGATTTTCGCAACGGCGAGATTCGCAAGAACGGTTCCAGGATCAGACTTCAGGACCAGCCTTTCCGCATACTCCAAATCTTGTTAGAGCATCCCGGAGAACTAGTCACCCGCGAAGAGCTGCAACGCCAGATCTGGCCCGCCGACACCTTCGTCGACTTTGAAAAAGGTCTGAATAACGCGATCAAGAGATTGCGCGATGCGCTGGGCGATTCCGCCGAGCAGCCCCGATTCATCGAGACCCATCCGAAGCGGGGCTACCGTTTTATCGGTTCGGCGACTGCGATCGAGGGCACCGTTCGAGCGGAAGCAGTTGCGAACGGCAAGGCCGTTACGCTTACCCGGGTACCAGCCCCGTATCGACAATTGGCCATCGGCACAATCCTGTTTCTTGCGTTCGTTGTGATCTTCTTCGGTCTCGATGTCGGAGGCCTTCGGCAACGCCTTTGGGTCAAAGGCGATTCCCCGGTCATCCACTCCCTTGCCGTAATACCCTTGGCGAACCTGTCCAATGATCCCAATCAGGAGTACTTCTCCGACGGGATGACCGACGCACTGATTACCGACCTCGCGCAGATCGGATCGTTGAAAGTGATTTCGCGCACGTCATCCATGCAGTACAAGCAAAGCAAGAAATCGCTGCCGGAGATCGCTCGCGAGTTGAATGTGGATGGAATCATCGAAGGCACGGTGCAGCATTCCGGGGATCGGGTCCGCATCACCGCGCAGCTCATCTACGGCCCCGCGGACAAGCATCTCTGGGCCAACAGCTACGAACGGGACATCCGCGACGTATTTGGGCTGGAGCGAACTGTTACAGAGGATATCGGCCGTCAAATCCAGGCACATCTTGCGACCGAGAAGCAACCGACACTGGCGCAGCCGAGGCCCGTAAATCCGGAGGCGCTAGAAGCATATCTTCAGGGGAATTACCGCCTGAACGGGTTCGGCAAAGGCTCAGGTGACGATGAAAAAAAGAACGCTGGAGAGTACTTCCAGCATGCAATCGACGTCGATCCGAATTTCGTGCCGGCTTACAAAGGTTTGGCCGATTCCCATTCCGATCTCATGTGGCCATCAAGTCAGGATGCGGGGATTGTTACAAAAGCAACAAAGCGCGCCCTTGAACTTGACCCGAATTCTGCCGATGCTCGCGTCAAGCTGGGAGACATCAAGTTTTCTCGCGACTGGGATTTCAGCGGGGCAGAGGAAGAATACCGGCGTGCTATGGCGCTCAGTCCTAATAACGCCAATGTTCACACCACGCTCTGCATTTTTCTTTACGCTATGGAACGAAGGGATGAGGCTGGCAGGGAATGTCAGATCTCACAGGAGCTTGACCCGACGGGCGACCATAGACGAGATGTAGACGCTCTGTATTGGGCCGGCAAAGACGACCGTGCAATTCAGTTCGCGCAGACATTACTTAAAACTGACCCCAACGATGGCTTTCTTCATCATGCGCTGTATCGGTATTACGCGAGAAAGGGCATGTACAAGGAAGCAAGCCAGGAAGCGGAAACAACTCTAGCCCTGTTTGGTGACCTAGATGGTGCCTTGCATGTCCAGAATGCTCTGGTCGCTTCCGGTGATCGTGCCGCACTACGACAGGTTGCCAGGGAACTCGAACACTGGATCTCGACAGCACAAGGTTATTTCCCTGTAAACGTAGCAGCCGTCTGCGCGATTTTGGACGACAAGGATCGCGCGTTCTACTGGCTGGAGGATGCATACAAGCATCACGACAGGGCGTGGCTGACGACTGATATGTCCCTTGAGAGTCTCAAGTCGGAGCGCATGTTTGATTCTCTGCGCTCCGACCCGAGATTCAAAGACCTAGTCCGCCGCGTTGGGCTGCCGCCGTAGAAGCAAGCGGATGCACCAGAAACTTCTCTCATTCGTACGGTTTGCCGATTGAGATCTGTGCAATTCCTCACTGCGGCCTCATGATCCCAGCGCCGAAGCGACCGAAGCCGCGCCGCTGCCGAATGAGTTCGCGGACGTTTTCAGGGAGAATGACCTTGTCGCGAACTTGCGCTCCTGGCAGCGCACTTTCGCTTCCGTCAACTGTAGGGACCGCCAAAAAAGCTGGTGTGCCGCCAGTGTTTTGATCGAACCCCTGTCCTGTAATCTCGCCGCGATCGTTGATATGTTGAGCGACCATTAGATACAAGGAGCCAGTTGGAGTGAGCGTGTTGAGGTCCGTCATCACGCCGTTTTGCCAGATCGCAGCACGGCAGTTGAAGTTGACGTCGCACGACTGGACCACCACTTGACCTTGGTTGTTAATCCCGTAGGCAAAGCTCAAGAAGTCTCCGGGTAGTGTGCCGAGGTCCGTAATGTTCCCGTTCTGCCAAAGCACGGCATGCGTGGCAGTATCGCCGGGCAAGTCTGAAATGCCGATGATTTGACCTCGGTTGTTGATGGACAGGGCAGCATTGTTCATCATGCCGCCCAAAGTGCCGAGTTTCGTGACCGCGCCGTTCTGCCAGAGCACAGGATGAAGTGGGAGTGAGAACGATGGGAAGGCGCAAGGTCCCGTGACACCGACCACTTGGCCGTTATCGTTAATGCCCAAAGCTGCCCCGATGGTGTCGCCCGATAGCGGAGCCAGCTGCCGGATCTCGCCCTTGTTCGGCCCCCAGATCACAGCCTCATAGTCGAGAACTTGCGGAGGGACACAGTTTTGGTCCTGAGTGCTATTCTCGGCCCAACCGACGGCCTCACCTTTATTGTTGAGGCCTGTGGTAAAACCGACCTGCGCGTTATTCCCTCCTAGGGTGGGCAGAGCGGTAATTACTCCGTTTTTCCACGTAACCGCGATCACCAGATTTTGATACCCCTGGCAAGGACCTCCACTTGCGCTACAAGTGAGAAGCAATCCCCAGTTCTCCCCTAATGGATCTATGGTGGCGGTTTGAGAGACGCCGAGGATCAAGCCTCGGTCGTTCACTTCAGCCGCCCCACTGTTGAATCCTCCCAGCGTACCCAGGTCCGTGATGGCGCCATCGCGCCAGAAGGTCGCGTGCTCGGTGGTATCGCCCGATAGGTTGGCGTCGCCAGAAATCAGGCCCGTGCTGTTCATTTGCTGAGCGGTGCCATACGTGCCACCCAACGTGGCAAGAGTGGTCACCGCATAACGAGGAGTGGGCTCCTGTGCCTGAGCGCCCAACCGAAAAGCTGCCAGGACAGCACAGAAGCTTAATGTGATAATCGCTACAGTTTTCATTTGAGTTGTCCTCTCCGCATCTACGCAATTCTTCGCCCTCATGAACGCCTCTCCTTGACCCAAGCCGGAATTCCCTTGTTCGCCGGGCTGCAGTCAGTTCGCACTGAAGGCGCCTGTGGATCAACCACCCGCGCATATTTTCTTTCCCTTTCGTATGTATCCGGCTAAGTGCTTCACAGAACAGTGGGTTATTTCGCGGTTCGTTATTAACGGCGTGCTATACTCTGCGGACAACGGCAGGTTACCCAGTCCGTGATTGACGTCGCCGCATCCCGCGGGGTCGTCCGCTTCGACGCGTTCGAGGTGGACTTTCGGAATGGTGAGATCCGCAAGCACGGCTTTAGGATCAGACTCCAACACCAGCCTTTCCGCATTCTCCAAATCCTGTTGGAGCATCCCGGAGAACTGGTCAGCCGCGAAGAGTTGCAGCGGCAGATCTGGTCCGCCGACACTTTTGTCGATTTTGAAAAGGGGCTGAACAACGCCATCAAGAAGTTGCGCGATGCGCTGGGCGATTCGGCCGAGCAGCCCCGATTCATCGAAACACGTTCGAGGCGCGGCTACCTCTTTATTGGCTCGGTAACTGCGGCGAATGGCGCTGGTCAGACGGAAGAAGGTTCGACTGGCGAGGTCGGTGTGTCCGCCCGATCACGAGCACTCTACCATCGGCTGGCCATCGGCCTCGTCCTATTCCTCGCGTTCGTGGCGACACTCTTCGCACTCGATGTCGGCGGTCTTCGGCGTCGCTGGTTCAGCGAAGCCAGCCCGCCGGTCATCCATTCCCTTGCTGTACTACCCTTAAGGAACCTGTCAAATGATCCCAACCAGGAATATTTCTCCGATGGCATGACCGACGCGCTCATTACCGATCTTGCGCAGATTGGCAGTGTGAAGGTGATCTCGCGTACCTCCTCCATGCAGTACAAGCAGACCAAGAAATCGCTGCCAGAAATTGCGCGCGAACTGAAGGTGGACGGGATCGTCGAGGGGACGGTGCAACGCTCGGGTGATCGTGTACGGATCACTGCGCAGCTTATCCATGGTCCTTCCGACAAACACCTCTGGGCTAACAGCTATGAGCGCGACATGCGCGACACGTTCGCCCTTGAGCGAGACGTGACGGAGGAAATCGCCCGCCAAGTGCGCGCACGACTAAGAACGCCGAGCGATGCGCCGCTGGCCCAACCGCTTCCGGCTAGTCCCAAAGCTCTAGACGCCTACCTCCAAGGCAATTACTACCTGACCAGGGGCGAGCGGAGCTTCAATGATGACGAAAAGAAGAAAGCCGCCGAGTACTTCCAACAGGCCATCGATGCCGAGCCCGGCTTCGTACTTGCTTATATCGGTCTAGCGGATGCCCATGACAATCGAGGGCTTGGCTCAAGCGAAGATACGGCGATCAGGAGAAAAGCGGCTGAGAAGGCCTTAGCGCTCAATCCGAGCTCCTCGCGCGGGTTGGAGATCCTAGCAAGCATAAAGTGGAAAGATTTCGACTGGTCAGGGGCAGAAAAGGAATACCGGCAGGCCGTAGTTCTAAACCCCAACAGCTCGTCGACCCACGACGGATTCAGCGATTTTCTCGGCGCCATGGGGCGTCTAGACGAAGGGTTACGCGAGGGTCTGCTCGCCCAGGAACTGGACCCGAACGAAGACCACCTATCCAATATCCTGTGTATGCGAGGCGAGTACGACCGTGCCATTGAGCTGCTCCAGAGAATAGCCACGAGTCATCCCGACGATGGCATGGCCCACTACAATCTTTATCGAGCTTACCTACAAAAGGGTGCACACAAAGAAGCTTTCGAAGAGTTAGTGGACGCGTTCAACGTTTTCGGCATGTCGGATCTCGCTACGCACCTACAGCACGCTTTCGCTGCTTTCGGATGGCTGGAAGCGATGCGACAATTCGCGAAAGACATGGAGGGTATGCAGGCAGCCGGACAGGTGTTTGTCCCCGAGAACCTGGCCGTAGCATATGTGGCTCTGGGCGACAAGGATCGCGCCTTCTACTGGCTGCAACAGGGATACGATCATCGCGAACTCGCCAGTCACGACTGGGGCGCGATGATTCTCAAAGTGGATCCCTTGCTTGCTCCCCTCCGCTCCGACCCGAGATTCAAGGACCTGCTCCGCCGCATGGGTCTGCCGCCGTAAGCTGGTCACGTCATGAGTGCTGCCTCTGGAAACTTCGCGCGTGTCTTCGCTTGCGTGCTCGCAGCAGGGCTGGCGCTCTTGAGTATTACCCACCCGTTATTCGCTCAGACGACGGTAAGCACCGGCAGCATTGTGGGCATAGTGAACGATCCCTCCGGCGCAGTGATCAGCGAAGCTAAGATAACGATCACCAATCTTGCCACCGGGCAACTCATCAACCTCACCACGAATTCCTCCGGCTCGTTCAACTCAGGAGCGCTCGTTCCAGGCAATTACAAGACGCTGGTCTCGGCCAAAGGCTTCAGCACCGCAGAAATGTCACTGACCGTGCTGGTTGGCAACACGTCCACCGTGAACGTGAAACTGCAAGTCGGGCAGGAGAATCAGATTATCGATGTGCAAGGCTCCGCCGTGCAGGTCAATACGGAACAAGCGACCGTGCAAGGTGTCTTGAATGCCGACCAGATTGATAACCTGCCAGTCAACGGGCGCAATTTTCTCGATTTAGCACAGTTAGAGCCCGGCGTTCAGATCCAAGATGGGGCAAACTTCGGCAAAGACGGCTATTCCTCCATCTCCTTTGGGGGGCGCTTCGGTCGTACTGCTCGAATCGAAGTGGATGGCATCGATGTCTCGGATGAATCATTGGGCACAACCACGATGGACATTCCCGCCAGTGGCATTCAGGAGTTTCAACTGAGCCAGTCCAGCCAGGATCTCTCTACGGAACTCACGACCTCTGGTGCGATCAACGTGACCACGCGGTCGGGGACGAATAGCATTCACGGCGAAGTTTTCGATTTCTTTCGGGACAGTTCACTGGCGGCGGCGTTGCCCTCCCCTCCAGGTCTGTCGGAGCCCTTTCAACGGTCGCAGTATGGCGGGCGTGTGGGCGGGCCGGTCATTAAGAACCGTTTTTTTTATCTCTTTGATGCCGAACGAACTCTGCAGCATGAGCAGGCGCCAGTCATTGTGGTGGCTCCTTTTCAGCAATATTCCGGCAGCTTCGGCTCACCATTCCACGAGAATAATTTCTTGGCCAAAGCGGATTATCAACTGACCCGTGCCATACGAACCTTCTATCGCTTCAGCTACTTCCAGAACTCGTTCTCGGCGAATGGAGGGCTGGGCTTTTCGGTCTACGACGGGAAGAACATCACGCGGACGCATGTAGCCGGAGTTGACTTCGGCACCGGCAGTTTCAGCCACAGTATTCGATTCGGTTATTTGAAACACGAGAATCAGATCGCGGACGCAACAATCGGGAGTGGTCTGCCACTTGCGAACTACCCGTTGGAGATCCTGATGGGCAACACCGGCTTGGTGACAGGACCCAACAACAGCGCGCCATCAGTCGGATTTCAGAGTAATCATCAGTTTAAATATGATGGCACTAAAACCCAGGGTCGACACATCATCCGCTATGGATTCGACTTCAACCGCATCGCAAGTGCGGCTTTTGCCCCACCGGTTAGCCTAACGCCGGCAGTATTAACCAATGTCGGCCCATCGGAGCAAGCCTTCGCGGCTGCAGGAACCTTTTCATGTCCGGCAGCAGACGGAACAACGGCTACCGGGGCGAGTTGCCCACTGAACTACCCCGTCGAGTTCGTCGCAGTAGGCAACGGCTTAGGTTATCTGACAGCGACGCCCGCGTTCGGCCTTCCGGCTGGCGGTCGTCTATATCATCGCCTCGCCGCATACGTAGGTGCGAGTTCGAAGTTCAAGAAGAACTTCACTCTGACTTATGGCCTGCGCTATATACGTGAAACAGGTCGTACCGACAGCAATCTTCCAGCAATTCCGCAGCTCAACGACTTGATCCCGGGATTGGGCAACCCAGTTCGGCAGCCGAATATGGACTTTGCACCGCAACTTGGTTTTGCTTGGGATCCGACGGGCAAAGGTAAGACTTCAGTTCGCGGCGGTATTGGTCTCTTCTTCGAAAATGTACTCACGGTTTTGGCTCCCTTTGATATCGAAAACCGGCTGGCAACGGGAGACGTGTTTTCTCAGTCGCCGTTGGCTTGCAATGGAACGGCAACTCCACTACCCGTTCCTATTCCAGGGGGAAGGTTGGAACCGTCATTTTGCAGCGCAAGCGTTGGGGGCGTACTAACAAACAATCCGATCGCGATCGGCGCTGTCGCAAGTCAAATCGTTGGATTTCAGAAACAATACCAGGTTGACTATCCCTTTAACTTGAACGCGCCGAATCCGAATTACATCGGGTCTCTTCTGCAGCAGGGCTTACAAATTGAGTTGGGCGGCGCGAGTATCTACGCCCCCAACTTCCGCACGCCGCGCTCGGTAGAGGTGAACATCGGTGTGCAACGGGAGATCCGGCCAGGCACGGTTGTCAGCGCCGACTTCGTGCGCAACATCCAGACTCATTACCTGCTGAACATCGACGAAAACCACACTGGCGACGTTCGCTATTTCAGCAAGAGCGCCGCTCTCCAGGCGATTGCCGCGACGAATCAATCATTCAATTGCGGCACGGGCACGGACTCCAACAGCATTCAATGCGCAATAAGCGCTGGCGCGCAGATAACCGATTACGCGAATAACGGTTTAACGTCTTCTGCTGACTTCGGCGTGGCCTGCTCGTTCCAGTCCGTGACGGGGCCGGGCAAGTACTCCTGCGCGTTTGCCGGGAGCAATGCCAAGGCGCCTCCTCTGACCTTTATGGAGCCGATCGGGCGCTCCGTGTACAACGGGTTACAAACGAAATTGACTCAGGAAATCCAACGCCCATTCCGTGGCGTGCGAACTCTAAACTTCCAATTCTCTTACACCCTTTCGCGCTTCGACAACAGTGGTGGAAATGGTGGCATTCTAGCCGCCACCCCGTTATCAGCAGACCAAGACTACGGTGTTGGTGCTCTCGACAATGCCAAGCCCAACCGATATTTCGGACCGTCGGTGCTTGATCGTACCCATCAGCTTTCGTTTGGTGGTTACGTCGATTTCCCCGGAGGGTTTCAACTGAGCGTCGTTTCGCATTTCTGGAGTCCGCTTTCGACTTCGTTAGTCGTACCCAATACAAACTTGGGACCCGGTGAAATTTTCCGCACCGATTTCACCGGAGACGGCACTGTCCAAGATCCTCTTCCCGGAACCCACGTCGGGAGTTTTGATCGCGGCATCAACGGGTCGAACATGAATCGTGTGCTGACCAACTACAACAACACAGTTGCTCTTAATTTGACCCCCGCCGGTCAGATGCTAGTCCAGAAGGGGCTGTTCACGTCCCCTCAACTAGGCGTTGGCAACGCACTGTGCTACAACAATCCCAATAATTTGCCCGTCAATTCGTTGTGCGCCGTCGCGCCTCCGGTGCCACTAGCCCCTCCGGGACAGGTCAATCTCGCCTGGCTGCGTGCTCTGGATTTGAAAGTCGCGTGGTCCTACACCATTCGAGAAGGGATCGCGATACAACCGAGCATTGGCTTTTATAACCTTTTCAACTTTGCCAATTTTGACCTGCCCGGCACCGCACTCAACGGATTGTTGACGGGAGCCGCAGGACAGATCAACGGAACCCCTCCCACGGGGCACAATGTAGATCGCGTCGGTGTCGGTACGGGTGTCTATTCGCTCGGCGCGCCACGGCAAATCGAGTTCGGGTTGCGGGTCACGTTCTAGCTCAACTGCCCGGTTTGCCGTAGATCCTAAAGTTTCCCGGCTCACGCTGAAGCATCTTCCTTTTGAACCATTGAACCTGGCAGCGCGAACTCAACCAAAACCCGTCAACCGTGTGCTCCTCTGACGCTTACGACTGTTTTCGAGTTTGCGCTTGCGCCGACCATCAAGCCATAAGAGGAAAGAGCTGAACACATCGCTTCGATCGTCCACACTGGATAGCGGAAGAGTAGAAGCCGACGGCGAGCAACAACGTGGCAAGGCAGGCGACAAGGGTGTTACCATTCGACTCGTCTCGAAGCTGAACTCGAAGTCCAGAGGCACGCTGATTAATCATGCCGACAACTACCAGCCCAGCCGGTGTTCCGGATCATCCATCGATTGGCGCTAAGCTTGGCAAGATCGTCGGTGATTTTTGGCAAGTGGCCACTGCGATCGTGGGAATCGTCACCGCCGTTGTCGCCGGATTCACATACTTCGCAACCCGTCAACAGCTCAATCAGCTTGAATGTGTCACCTCCTACAATCTACTGCTCACAACTCTACCAAGCCAGATTGAGCAACTGACTATGGAAATTCGACTCGCCGAAAGTGACCTCAACACTCTGGCAAAGAGATCCGGAGCGGCAACAATCAAACAAGCGGAAATTGAAGAGTTCAAATCCAGAAAAAAGAAGCTCAATGATCAGTACGAAGATGCTCTTGAGAAACTGAAGCAGCATGTTTGCTTTAATCCAGGCGGCAATAACAACGCTGAGAAGAAACCATGACCCTTGCTCGGGCAAATATGAGGATCATCACGATCGCCCTTTTCATGCCGATGTCCGGTCTCGGAAGCACTGGAACGGCCACTAAGCCCGACGTCTGCCACGTTGCGGATGCATGCCTCTCAGCATGCGTCAGTACACGGGACTGTCAGTTTCAACGGGATTCCCGAGATTGCTCCCGAAATCTGCTCCCATTCGGAGTCGCAATCCACAATCCTGCTTGCGAAGCGAGCAAGGCTGCCCAAAACCAAATCTATGAGGTACAGAAAGCCTCATGTGAGGCTAGCAAGACAGAGGAGAAGTCACAATGTGAGGCGCAGAAGGCTGCCTGTCTTTCAGTGGCTGACGCGTGCTCATCGATTCGTCGCAGGGCGGGCACCAGTATTAACGGAGCGGTCATCCTCTGGGTGGACGACCATCCTGATAACAACATCTATCAGCGACAAGCCTTCACCGAACTTGGAGCTCGCGTTGTACTGGCCAGCAACACCCAAGGAGCCCTAAGCCAACTTCAAACTCAGCACGTCGACGTGATCATCTCGGATTTCGAGCGAGCTGATCATCCCCGTGGAGGCTATACCCTTCTGACGGAGGTCCGGAAGCGACCAAATGCCCCTCCGTTCATTATCTTCAGCGGATCCACAACGGCCGCGTTCGCCGCAGAGGCCAAACGTAGAGGGGCGCTCGGCGAGACGAATGAAAACGGCGAGCTTTTTGATCTTGTGTTGGAGGCTGTCAGGAAACACAGACACCGGTGATGCTTTCTTTCAGTTGGTCTATGAGGAACTGCACGTTTACAATAGGCCGTTTCTCGTCGCCCGCATCCTCAAAGACCGACATTGGCTTCGGGAACGTGACACTTTTGGAGTTGCTTTGATTCAGTACCCCGACGCTCCTGAACTCCCGGGACCGATCCTGTTTGGCCTACCCTGAGACCACCAGGGAACCGCCAACAAAGAGTGGGAACTAAACACAAACTAAACCCACAATACTGCGCACCTGCTTTGAGGCAATGTAAACCCTTTTGTAAACCCTCGATTTCGACAAGGTGGCAAATATTTGAAATCTTCGGGGAGAGAGGATGCGAGCGTTTGACACCCTAGTCCCGAAGAAGGGATTAGGTTGTCGTACTGAATGTTTTCAATCTCTAAATTAGTGTTTATAGAAGCGACGCGATAATGTATTTTATCGGGTTTTAATTGAGGCAACTTATCGCGAGATCATTAGAAGTCCACGGTCGCTAGGACACAAACCAATTCTTTTGGGCCTCCCGCCCAAAAGGGGATTCAAATCCGGGAACCGTCAATGCAATCCGCCTCCCAGTGCTCCTGTGTGGCCCCGTCCGCGAAAAAGCAGAATCTAGAAAGTCCGCGCTGCGGACTTTTCGCAAAATGAGACCCGTCGCGGACAGGGATGTTCGATCTTGATCTGGGCATGGCAAGTCCCTGTCATCGAACTGGTCCGCCATCATCAGCGCTATTCGGTCATTTTAACGGTGCGCTTCTCTGATCGCATGTCGGGTTTCTTGCTAAGCCTGCAGATTGTTCTAGCAGTTTGAGCTGCTCGAGTCGCGCTCTGAGTGCTGTTTACTGTTCCTGGAGATATTCCAGGTTGTTTGGCTCAGTGACGATTGTTGTTTCCCCAAGCTCTCGTCGTGCGAAACGTGTGCGCATCCTCAAGGTCATCGCTATTAGGCTCTCATTGACGTCTGCTCTCGACTGCTGCGGGCCGTCGCTGGCGCGATACTTCTGTTCTGGACGATCTTTGAGTAGTTCTCGATGTTTTCGTTCGTCAGACTCCAGTTTACATTTCAATTCGAAATAAGCACGTAGCTCCTTAATGGCCCGCATGGCACCGGGAAAATTCTTATTGGCTTGCGCCTGAGCGAGGGCACTTTGGCAGTGTCGAATCACGACGTCGAGTTGCGAGAGCAGAGGAGTTGTCCCATCGGTGCTTGCGGCGACCTCTCCAGTCTGATCAGCGGCAACGGTTTTCTGAAGATGCCGTTTGTGGCGATCCAAGGCGGACAACGACACTTGATACTGCCTCGCAGTGGACCTGGTCCCGTCTCGCAGAAGCGAGACATCAATCGAGGCACGCTGCGGGTTTCGACAGATCGAACAACGGAGTAGCATGGAAAGCTATCCTCGCCGAGACATTGCCTTTATTAAAACTAACTTATCCTCTCATCGGGCGTTTGCACCAGTTAATGTCTCGCTACGTAACGATTTCTCGTGTCTCGTTCACTAGCGGTAGGAAGGTCTTTGGACCTAACTTTGTTTCGTTTCCTGCCGCCTTGATTTCTTGGGCATCTTTGCTCCCGCTCGCAAACCAGGAGCCTATATTACCGGCGTCGGCCTTAGCAATTCTCAATCTTGGTTCCCCACGTTGAGGTTCTGTATAAAGTGGCCGTTCGATCACGGGGGAGACGGCAAGAGACAATGCCGTCCATGGCGCTTCTACCGTCAAAGGGGAAACATTGGGAATGCCGATTCGGGTGGCACATGCCCTCGCCCGCGAAATCCGGTTTGCTAACTGTTCTGAAACTGCCGGTGACGTTACCACTGAACTACTTCTTTCGTTACTCATTTCGCGTCCTTCTACGTGTTTGCCGAGGTAGGTCGAGTCGCTGCTGAACACCACCTTCGCCGCCGTCGGTGGTGGGTACGCGTATAGATCCACTACTCCGCCGTCGTACTCCTTGACACTTCGAGCGAAGATTTTGTGACGTCTTGCAAGCTAAAATGAGCCAGAGAACCGGATAGCGGTTGGCTGATCAGCAGCCGCGACAAGGCGCAGCGCCTTCCCGCTGCGCCTTCCAGGTACGTTTTTGAAAGGGGAAGGTCTCACGGAAGGGTGACAATGTCTGCGGAAGGTATCCCGTCAACGATTGAGAGGCCGTCCTGTCCGCTGTGCCGAACAAATTCTAAGGTGCGTTTCTCCCATTACGAGCCGTGGAATGTTAGAGAGCCAGGCAGGACAGGCAGGACCTACTGGATTTGTAGTTGCGGTTGGAACAGGGACGTAACTCTTGAAGAAGCAGAACGAGAGGTTTTCGGGCAAGAGACGGCCTCAGTCATAGCAGCGGAGAGACAGGCGGCGCAAGAAGAACGAGCACAACAGTACATTCTTGCCCCTAAGCTTCAGCGCGGGCGGCCTATAACGCCTACAGAGACCAAGCGGTTCTTTCGAATTGGTTTTGCTGTCGACAAATGTCTACCTAGGTTTGAGACGCTGATCGCAAGAAGAAAATCCTTGCCAGAAAGAATCAAGCGAAATCGACGACAGGTTAGGACGGAATTGCTCTCGGCCGGCTTTTGTGAGCAAGAAATTGATGCTGGCCTGGCCGCCAAAACGGCAAAAATTGCGGCACGCCACTTTATTGCCCATACTGAGGATATGAGTTTCGACTTAGTTGCGGAGTATCACAGAGAATACCGGTCAATATTGAAGAATCTGTCCCTATAGGCCCCACCGATGGCTACCGACCCTAGGTAATAATTAGCTAACCATTCTTGCCCAGACTTCAGCTCTAGGTAGAAATCATTTTCGATTTGGCCCTAGAACATCTTGCAATGCTTCGAGAGAGAATGCGCTCGAGTCCCGCTCCTGAACTTTGTGCTCATCCCGAGGGCGAAGCTGGAGCCGGTATGACTGTGCTGCTGAAATCGCCGTAACCGAGGTGTGGCCATGATCATCGCAGACGAAACCCAGGAAAAGCGGATTCTAGAACACCTTCGGTGTAATGGGGCAAATTGGACAAGTGCCAAAGACCTCTCGCAGCATGCGCTCCAATATAGCAGGGGCATCTTCCGCTTACGGAAGGAAGGATTTGCAATCGAGAACAAGGTCGTCGTTGTTGGTGGCGTCCGGCTCGGATACTTCCGACTGAAGCAAACCCCACCGATGCTACGGACGGCTCCGGATGGATCGGGTGAGACTCATCGCCAGAAGCGGCTGTTCAGGGAATCGGAAATGGCAGTGCGATATGCCGACCCCGAGGAAGCGCAACGGTGAGCAGAACGCAGGAATTGCCCGACATGGCCTACATTCGACATCAGATTCCGATTGCCGATGTCGCGATAGCGCTAGGGATTCGAGCTGCAGGACGCAACGCTGCCCATTGTTGGCGAGTTGGATCCCATCAGAACGGTGATCGTACTCCAAGCCTGTCGTTTCAGCACAACCGTGCAAAGTGTCACGTTTGCGACGCGGCCTCAATGTCGGTAATTGATCTCGTCATCAAACATGAGACATTTCCCGAAGAGTGTGCGCTCCGAAGAGCGACTGACTGGATATGTGCACGCTGGCCGGTTCCAACCATTGCGAAGAACAAGAAACTGTTTCGGCCGGAACGCTGGCACATATCGCCGGTCGGCCTTTCTTCTTTTCCGCTGGAGCGACTCGTGCGAAGCGGGATGTGGGCAGCGTTTGATGACGCCGGTCGCGCCATTTTGCCTGCATTGTTTTGCTTTGCCGAGAACGGCCACGTCTCCATCTCGTACCGTGGGTTATGTCGCTACAGTGGCAAAGCTTCGCGCACGACGATCGCGAAAGTTCTGCAGCACTTTGAACGTGTTGGGCTCCTGGAAGTACTACCGAAGGCCGATAACAACTTTCGCGACACGGGGCGCTATCGCTTCACCCTGGATAGCCCGAAATTCCAGGACATGCTTTCGAGTGTCCATGATCGCCTGAGGACGGAGCGCGACAAAGAACGCGCTCTCCGGTCGGAGTTGAAGGCGACTTTCACTCCTTCAACCAACCCCAAGAGCAACCCCAAAGGCGACCCCACCCACCCCGCCCCTTACCCAGGTACAAGTACTGTGTCCACTACGGTGGACCGTGGGCAAAGTGCACGGTCCACTGCGGTGGACTGTGAAACAAGGACCACTCGGGAAGGAAAAGGGCCCATTTCAGAAAAGCGGCGTGTTGCAAAGAAAGCTACTTGGGAGACTCCACGGTTCACCGTACTGGACCGTGAAGAGGCGGAATTGCTTCGAACTGGATCGGACGAGGCGCAGAGGGTAGCCAAGGCATGAAAAACGATCTCGGTTTGCTCGTGGAATGTTTGCGCGACTTTGCATGACGCACGGCGTAGGAGAACCGAGCAGACTTGAGCGCCGCCTATCCGCAATTACGAACGATCAACTGAGCCGTGCGCGAGATTTTAGTGTTGAAGGCGGCGCGGACAAGAGCATGAGCACTCTACGCGACAATCCGAAACCGACGAACGCGCGGTTGCTCACTCTGCCGCAAGGGGTTGCGTACAGCGGACTGTCCGCGTGGAAGTTGCGTCAACTCATTCACGAGGGCAAACTGCCTATTGTCGAATTGAACGAAGGGTATAAATTCTGGATTGATCGCAAAGACCTGGACGCGCTGATCGAGCGCTCGAAGCGGGTTCTGTCGTGAGAGACTTTTCTTGCTTGCTTTCTAAGCCGCTTAGTTTATATTGTGTCTATCTAAGCCGCTATGATTCAGACGACTCGGATAGGAAAACTCCATGGACAAGGAAGAATTAAGCAAGTACCTGGCGAAACTGGGGGCGAAGGGCGGAAAGGCTTCGGCAGCGGCTCTCACCAAAAAAGAACGCGTCGAACGCGCCCGCAAAGCAGGCAAGGCTGCAAAAGAGGCGAAGAAAGGCGGTTCCAAATGAGACGAGCACGCGGCAGCGTCTACCGGCGGGCAGACTCGCCTTTCTGGTGGATTGGTTACTCGGTCAATGGCACGAAATTCAGGGAGAACACGCACACGACGAAAGAACGCGCGGCGCGGAAGATTCTCGACAGACGGTTAGGCGAGATCAGCACGGGCGCCTTTGTCGGTCCGGACGTGAACCGCATCACGCTCGATGAACTGGCGGAAGATTTCCTGCGCGAGTACCGCACGAATGGCCGCAAGAGTCTCTCGCACGCGGAGCGGCGCTGGAAACTGCATCTGCGCCCGTTCTTCGTGGTCTATCGAGCTTCGCAAGTCACAACGACACTGCTGGCCCGCTATGTCGAATCGAGACTGCAGGCAGGCGCGGAAAATTCGACGATCAACCGGGAATTGAGTGTGCTGCGGCGCATGTACTCACTCGGGAAGTGCTCGACTCCGCCGAAGGTGCTTTACGCTCCGAAAATTCCGCACCTGGCCGAGCGCAACGTGCGGCTAGGTTTCCTCGAAACTGCCGAGCGCGATCGCCTGGCGGTCGAGTGTGGCAAGGTCGGGCTGTGGCTGCGCACCATGTTTCAACTCGGCTGCGATTTTGGCTGGAGAAAATCGGAACTGCTCGGGCTGCGCGTCTCGCAAGTTGACCTTGCCGAGCGCTTGGTTCGTTTGGACGTGGGGAGCACGAAGAACGGCGCGGGCCGTCTCGCGATTCTCACAGATGCCTGTTACGTTCTGATCTGCGAGTGCATCAGCGGGAAAAAACCGGATGATTACGTGTTCACTCGCAACGGGCGGCGCGTCCGCGACTTTCGGGGGAACTGGCGGAAAGCTTGTTGCGCGGCGGGAGTTGGGCGGATGGTTTGCGCGGATTGTCCTGGCGCGATCACCGTCGACGCGAAGAACCGCTGCCCGCTGTGCTCACGAGTGTGGACCGCGAAAGACCTGCGGTATACGGGCCTGATCTTCCACGATCTGCGGCGCAGTGCCGTGCGTTCGATGGTGCGCTCGGGAATCAGCGAGCGCGTTGCCATGACGGTGACGGGCCACAAGACGCGATCGGTGTTTGATCGGTACAACATCGTGAGCGAAGGCGATCTGCGCGAGGCGGCGCGGAAGATGCAAGCGGAAGCGGAGAAAAAACCGTTCGTGACCCAACTCGGTCACGATTCGGTCACGGTCGCGCAACCTGCTCAGGTGCGCACGGTCAACTGATACACTATTTTCAATAGCTTACCTGCCCGCCCGGATGGCGAAACTGGCAGACGCACGGGACTTAAAATCCCGGGTCCGTAACAGGACGTGACGGTTCGATTCCGTCTCCGGGCACCACAATCTCTAATGTTTACGATAGTTTGGTGAGGGTCGAGCATCGCGGCCCTAGCGTCCGGCAGGCGAAAATCGTCCCCAGCTTGTTTTCCTACCTTTATTGGGAACCCGAGCGTATTGACTGGCTTTCTTCAGGTTTAATCGTTTCGCCCGCGTCGCCAATTTCAACCCCATAGAACCAAGCCTCCGATCGTCATTCGACGCCTCGCTCCCTAAGTCTTACGGCCGTCTCTGACCCTAGTCTGAGGCCGGTCTCTCCGCTCTTTCGGAACCGTCCCGCAACCAGTTGCTCGCTCCCGCATCTTAGCCAGAAAGGCGGGCCCACAAGAAACTGCGACCTCCGGAATCCGTCGATCCCGGAACTCCCTTACGCTTGTAGGTCAGTTACAGCTCGCGACGTCCCCGCACTACCTCACTGGGTCATGAACGAGAAGTACGTCCCGTTCAAAGCGTTTCCGCCTAAGTCGTACAGGTTGTAGCTGGGGAATCCAACGTACATGGTGTACGCGACGCCGCTGATCAGCGTCGCGTTGGGATGCAACGTAGCCGTCTTGTAGTCCGTAGAGAAAGTGATTGTCGCGGGCACAACATTGTTTGAGGGATCATACAGCACGAAGCTGGTGCTCTGATCGAACGATGCCGGATCCATTGCCTCGCTAAATGCGACCTGGACTGTAGTGTTGTCGGGAACGCTGTTTTGACCGTTTGTTGGGTTCGTCGACACGATCGTGGGCGCGACCAGACCGGTTCCCGTTCCTGTGGTGAATGACTGCGACGAGAAGCTGGACTGAGCGTTGCCGGTAATGTCTTTAACTCCCGTCACGTTGATGGTGTATACCGTGCTGGTGGCGAGCGGTACCAGCGGCAGCAGTTGGATGCCCTGGTCACCGTCGTACAGCGAGACGGTGGCGGGGATGACCGAAGTGCCCTTCTTCAACGTCACGCCTCCGAGGGACGCGCCGGAGATGGGCTCGTTGAACAGGATCTGCACGGGCGCATTGGTGGGCACGCCTGTGAAGCCGCTCGGCGGACTGACCCGCTGCACGATCGGGCCGATCGTGTCGGTGCCGCTTCCAGTGTTGAAGCCCACGCAGAAGTTCTGCTGCGGGTTTCCGGCGAGGTCGGTTAGGGAATAACTCGACAGGTAGTATGTGGTTCCGGCTGTCAAAGGGCTAGTGGGCACGATGAAAATTGTGGTCTGATCGGCGCTCCATGAGACCGTCGCCGCGATCTGACCGTAACAGGAGTAATAGACGTTGGAGAAGATGCCGACAGTCGCAACATCGATGCTGCCAATGTCCATCGGCTCGCTGAACTGCATGGCAAAGGCAGCGTTAGTGCCGACCGTCTGGCCGCTCTGGACGCTGGGATTGACCACGGAGGGCGCGATGAAATCGGCGCCCGCTATGGTGGTGAAGGTGGTGGTCTTGCTGGTGACGGCCACGCCAGCCTCGCTGGTGACGCCGCTGATGGCGATCGTCATCAGGGTGCTGGAGGGCAGCGGAGCCTGCGGAACTATCATGGTTCGGGTGTAATCAGGCGTGAAGCTGATGCTCGATGGCACCTCGGTGACCGAACCGCCGCTTAGCTGGATCGAGCTGCCGATGACCGATATCGGGTTGATGGCTTTGTTGAAATTTACGGTGACACCGGCATTGGTTCCGATGTTAGTGGCCAAGTTCGGAGGAGCGACTGTCGTAATGGTGGGCTTGGCGGTATCAACCGCTGTGCCCGCCGTGAAGTTGGGGCTGAAAGCATTCACCGCCAAGCCGACCGTGTTGGTCACGGCGTTGCTGATATACACGGTGTAATTATCTCCAGCAGTCAGGTTACTGGTCGGAGCGATGTTGATTACTTGTCCGTTGCCGACCAGCGAGAGGGTCGGAGTCAGGTAAATCCCGGCGGTGCCATCGTACAGGGCCACATTCGAGCTATTGATGGTGCTGGCCGCCAGCGCCTGGTTGTACTGCACCTGGATGATGGTGTTCAGCGGCACATTGGTGGCGCCGTTGAACGGGTTCACCGCCTGCTCGGTGGCTACCGTGTTGACCGGGGATCCGGCCACGGTGAACTGTCCCGAGAAACTCGACAGGTAGTTCCCGTAAGTGTCCTGCGCCGTCGAATCGAGGAAGACTTGGATAGACGCGCCGGAGCTGAGGGCCGAGCTGGGCGTGAACTCGATGCTCTGCCCATTGCTGCCTACGTTGGTGGTGCCTGAGATTAGCACTCCGTTTTGCGAAACGTGCAGAGCGCCTGTGAGTGAACCAGCATTCATGGAAGCGCTGGTAAACAGGGTGATGACCGTATTTGTGGGAACGGTCGCGCCGCTGCCTGGACGCATGCTGAGCACACTCGGTGCCGAGTTCAGAACTGCCGGCGTCGTGGTGAACTGGCTGGTCGTGTTGGCCAGCGCGTTCCCGGAGAGATCCGTAATCAGGTTTGTGGCTGTGACGGTAAGGGTGGCGCCCGGTGGCAGCGCTGCGTTGTTGTAGTTAAGCACGACGGTGCGGTTATCACTAGAGATGGAGGTGGCCGGGCTGAGCGGCACGTCTCCATTCAGCAGGTTGACGCTGCTGGCGCTTATCTTCGCCGGGTTGATGGACTTCGAGAACGTCAGCACGACTTGCGTGTTCAGACCGGCGTTGGTGGTGCCGTTCGCCGGGGAGATGGTCACTGTCGGAGCGGCGCTGTCCGATGTGTTTGCGGTCGTGAACGTGCCGCCGTCACCCTGTCCCGGATTCCCCGCTTCGTCCGCCAGTCCGTTGACGTACATATGCATCAGGGTAAGGGCGGGGTACTTGGACAGCGGCGTGAACGTTACAGCCGCTCCATTCACGCTGTAGCTCCCCGCTACAACCTGGGCGGGATTGGTGCCATCGACGTACACATAGACGGTATTAGAGTTCACGGTGGCCGCGTTGATGAGGTTGCTCATGGTGAAGGTGACTGGGCTCGTTACCGAGATGCCGCTGACTCCGCTCGCGGGGCTGGTCGAGACCAGGGTGAACGATCCGTTGCCGTATGTGGTCGAGCCCGTCGTGAAGGTCGTGTTAGAGCTCGTGACGGCATTGCCTTCCGTGTCCTTAAAGCCGCCGACTGACACGTTGTAAACCGTGTTGGGGTTGATCACTGCGGTCGGGGCCAGTACGAAGGTAAGGGTGACGCCGTCGCCGGCCAGAGTGACTGTGCCCGCGATGGGGTTGCTGCCTTGCGTCACCGTGATCGAACTATTGTTGACCGTCGTGGGATCGATATCGTCGCTCATCACCGCGACGACCTGAAAGTTCTCAGGCACCCCGGACTGCCCGTTGCTGGGATTGATCGTGCTGACGGTGGTCTGGGTCGTGTCCGAACCGGAACCAGTCACGAAGTTGCTTTGGTAGTAGTAGTAGCCGCAGTTACCGGCAACGTCGTAGTAGCAGTACCCGGTGTAGTAGGATCCCGCGTAGATTTTGTACGAAGTATTCGGCTGCAGTGGCGAGTTGGGCGTGAGCGTCGCCGTCAGCCGGTCCGGGGACATAGTGACTGTAATCGGTACGAACTGGTTGGTGGCGTTGTTGTACAACTCGATCGAGCCTTGGTTGTACAACTCGTTTGAGCTGCTCACGACGCTGATCGGGTTGAGGCGCTCGCTGAAGACTAATCGCGGCGCCACGTTGGTGCCAACGCCGGTGGTCCCGTTCGACGGATCCGTGAGGGTTACCTGAGGAGTGACCAGGTCGAATGTGGGCCCGGTTGTGAAGGTATTCGTGACCGTGCTCGTCATTTGATTGCCGGCCGTGTCTTTGACTCCGGTAATGGTTAACGTGTAGTTGGCGTTGGCCAGTAACGGCAGGGCCGGCGTCAACGTCAACAGTTGGTTGGCATCGGTAAACGTCGGCGTGACCGCCACTGGGTTGCCACTCGTCTTGAGCGTGATCTGGCCAATGCTGGTGGGTTGAATCGGCTCGCTGAACAGAATCTCGATCGGTGCATTCACCGGCACCGCGATCTCGGTATTCTCCGGGCTGGTGTTGATGACCGTCGGCGGGTTGGTGTTCGCGACAAAGGCTGTCGTGAAACCCACGGAGAAATTTGACTGCGGGTTGCCGGCGAGATCGGCCAGGGAATTACTCCCCAAGCTGTACTGGGTTCCGACGGCCAAGGGGATAGTGGGCACGACGAATATCATGGTCTGGTCCGCGCTCCACGAAACCGTTGCCGGGACAAACGCATAACCATAGTTTTCGCAGTAGTAAATGCTGGGACCCGTGCAGACGCCTACCTGCGCACCCTTCACGCTGCCAATGTCCATCGGTTTGCTGAATTGCATACTGAACACGGAGTTCACCGGAACATTTGTCTGCCCGTCCTGCACGCTGGGATTGACCACATAGGGCGGGTTGAAGTCCGGCTGCGCCGCGGTGGTGAAGTGCGTCGTGGTGCTGGCGACCGACTTGCCCGCCTCGCTCGTCACACCATTGATCGCAACTGTCATCACCGTGCTTGGCGGCAGCGGGGCCAGCGGGATCATCGAGACGCGTGTGTAGTCGGAGCTGAAGCTGATGCTCGATGGCAGTTCCGTGGTCGAGCCCGCGCTCAACTGGATGGTGCTGCCCGTCACCGATATCGGATTAATCACCTTGTTGAAGTTCACCGCAACCGAGGTGTTGGTGCCGATGTTGGTGGAGTTGTTGGCGGGCGCCTGCGACACGATCGTCGGCGCAACGGTATCAACGGCCGTGCCCGCGGTAAAGGTGGGGCTGAAAGACTGCACCGCCAGGCCGACCGTGTTGGTCACGGCGCTGCTGATATTCACGGTGTAATTATCTCCAGCAGTCAGGTTGCTTGTTGGAGCGATGTTGATTACTTGTCCGTTGCCCACGAGCGAAAGTGTCGGGGTCAGGTAAATCCCGGCAGTGTTATCGTACAGGGTCACGTTCGTGCTGTTGATCGTGCCGGCCGCCAGCGCCTGGTTGTACTGCACCTGGATGATGGTGTTCAGCGGCACATTGGTGGCGTTGTTGAGCGGGTTCACCGCCTGCGGGGTGGCTGCGGTAGTGGTGAGAGATCCGGCTACGGTGAACTGTCCCGGGAAGCTGGACAGCGGGACATTGGCGGCACTCAATGCTGACGAATCCAGGAAAACCTGAATCAAGTCGCCAGGATTGAATGAGTTGCTCGGCGCGAACTCAATCGCCTGCGCGTTGCTGAACAGTTGCACCGCTCCCGAAACCAGCACTCCGTTATCGGTAACGTGCAGGGCTCCAGTGATGGTAGCGGGATTCATCGCGGCGCTGGTGAATAACGTGATCACCGTATTGGCCGGGACATTCGTCGCGCCGCTTCCGGGACGCATCGTCTCCACGGAGGGTGCGGTATTCGAGAGCGCCGTGGTCAAGGTGAACTGGCTGCTGGTGTTCGCCAGGGCGTTGCCCGACAGGTCCAGAATGCCGCTGGTGAGTTCGATGGTGATGGTCGCGCCCGACGTCCAACCGCTGCCACCCGGATTCAAAATGACCGTGCGATTGTCCCCGGATATGGTGTAACCGTAATTGACCACAGCATCGCCGTTAAACAGTGCCAGCGTGTTTCCAGTAATGGTGGACGGATTGATCGACTTCGAGAAGGTCAACGCGATCTGGGTGTTTAGCCCAACGCTGGTGGTGCCGTTGGTCGGCGAGATGGTCACTGTCGGAGCCGTGTGGTCCACTGTGTTGGCAGTCGTAAACGAGCCCGCGCTGACATATACCGGATTGCCCGCCTCGTCCGTCAATGCATTCACATACATGCCTATTACCGTGTTGCCCGGGTACGGGGTCAGGGGCGTGAACGTCACCGCCGCGCCACTCACGCTGTAGCTCCCCGCCACAATCTGACCGGTCGCGTTGACGTAGACGGTATTCGGATTCACCGACGCCGGATTGATCAGGTTGCTCATTGTGAACGTGACAGGGCTGGTTACCGATACGCCGGTGGCGCCGTTCGCCGGACTCGTCGAAACCACGGTGAACGATCCATTGCCGTATCCGGTCGTGCCGGTAGTGAACGAACTGTTAAAGGTCGTGACCGCATTGCCTTCCGTGTCCTTAAAGCCGCCGACCGACACGTTGTAGACCTTGGAAGCGGTGAGCGCCACGCTGGGCACAAAGGTGAGGGTGACGCCATCGCTCGCCAGCGTGACGGTTCCGGGGATATTGGTGGTGCCTTGCTTGACCGCGATGGAGCTGTTGGTAACCGTCGTGGGATCGATGTCGTCACTCATCACCGCGGTGACGAGGGTGTTGAGAGGAACTCCAATCTGAGTTTTGCCGGGATTGATCGTGCTGACCGTGGTGGCAGCGGTATCGGCATTAGTTCCCGTGTAGAAGGTCGTGTTCGAGGCGTAGCCGCCGTTGCCCGCAATGTCGGTGTAGCAATAGCAGAGGCTCACGCTGTAGGAGGTATTCGGCAGCAGCGGCGCAGTTGGTGTCAGGGTCGCGCTTAAGCGGTCCGCCGAAACCGTCACGGCGGCGGGGATATTCACCCCCGAATCGTTATAAACCAGGCTCAGCGCCCCCGGAATCGTTAGCCCATTTATCGGCTCGCTGAACGTTATGTGCGGCGTCACGTTCAAACCAACGCCAAACGTACCGCTCGGCGGATCGACGAGCACCACAGAGGGACTGTTCGTGTCGCTGGTGGTCCCGGTCGTGAAGCTGAAGTTGCCCGGGTTGGTCAGTGGATTGCCGGCCGTATCGGTGATTTGCGCGCTGTAACTGACGGTGTAGCTAGTACTGGCCGTCAACGGATTGATGGGCGCAAAGGTGACGCTCTGGTCGTCGGTGGAGTAGGTGAAGTTCCCTGCCACAGTATTTCCGCCGGTCTCCATATAGAGGCCGGTCTGCGCTGTGATCGGATCAATCGGCGTATTGAATTGCAAAACCACTGGCGTTGCACCCGCGTTCCCGTTCAACGGGATATTGGTGTCGCCATTGACGGGGCTGGTGCCCGTAAGGGTCGGTCCCGCCGTGTCGTTGCTGAAGGCGGTAGTGAAGACGTTGTTCCTGTAGGGCAGGCTATTGCCGCAGGTATCCTGGATGGAGGTTGAATAGCTCAATTGCGCGTAAAACTGCCGTCCGGCCGGCAGCGGTTGGCTGGGGACGATCGTCGCAATCGTGCCCGAGGCATCCACGCTGATGGTGCCCGGTATTCCCTGGCCGGTGACTGTATCGTAAAGGTACACACTGCCCGAAGACCCAAGCGAGAACGTGCTGCGATTCATGGGCACGCTGAACTGCACTTGGATTTGCGTATTTAGCGGGATATTGGAGCCGCCATTCACCGGGCTGATTTGCAGCACTGTCGGTGGGTTCGCAGTGCAAGTCAGGACAGACATTCCGTTCTTCACGGTCAGAGTTTGCGATCCCGTCTGGATCTGCACCGTGTTGGAGCTGTTCGCGGCGCCGGATGTGACCAAATTTGCGGTCAGACTGGTGGCGCTGTTGACGGTCACCGGAC
>Ga0307475_10000039_pt1 | contig 67333 bp, 58 predicted proteins | sample atmos_gasesECM1C_FD_203317 | JGI IMG/M metagenome (GOLD analysis project Ga0307475, IMG submission 203317) | Hardwood forest soil microbial communities from Morgan-Monroe State Forest, Indiana, United States - atmos_gasesECM1C_515 | ecosystem: Environmental > Terrestrial > Soil > Temperate... | reverse complement strand
TTGGGAATCTCGCACAAACCGCGAGATTCCCACTTTCCCACAGCCACAACAACAAGCCTTCTACGGTTACATATCAAATGGCTCGACGGGGAGCGCTAGGGTTACATTCTTAGATGGCTTGACGGGCACCGTTAAGTTGCTGGTGTCGGAAGAGTGCTCAATCCTGTTTAATTCGTCAGCGAATTCTCGGAACCTGATGCGCTCAGTAATCTGCGGTATAATCCACGCTCATTCCAAGCATCATTTGAGGTACACCGATGAAGACGCTCCGCCGCGTTCGTACGCTAACTTTGCTGGGACCCATGCTCGGCGCTCTCTTACTCGCCAATCCGTCCGCCGCCCAGGCTCCGTCGCCCGCGGCGACGGCCGCGCTGCCCAGCGAAACGCCGGCGCAGTTCACGCCAACGACCTATGGCTTCGACTACGACCGACGCGACGTCATGATTCCCATGCGCGATGGAGTGAAGTTGCACACCGTCGTCCTCGTGCCCAAAGGCGCCAAGAACGCGCCCATTCTCCTGACGCGCACGCCTTACGATGCCACCGCGCTCACTTCCCGCTCCTACAGCTCGCACCTCGGACCCAGCCTCCACGGCTACGACAACGCCCTCGAAGTTATCCTGGAAGGGGGCTACATCCGCGTTGTGCAGGACGTTCGCGGCAAGTACGGGGCCGAAGGCGACTATGTGATGAACCGTCCCCTGCATGGCCCGCTCAACCCCACGCCGGTCGATCACGCCACCGATACCTACGACACCATCGACTGGCTGGTGAAAAATATTCCGGAGAGCAACGGCAAAGTAGGCATCCTCGGCATTTCGTACGACGGCTTCACACCGCTCATGGCGCTCGTTAATCCGCATCCGGCGCTCAAAGTTTCCGTGCCCATGAATCCCATGGTCGATGGCTGGATGGGCGACGACTGGTTTCACTACGGCGCTTTTCGCCAGCAAAACATGCCCTATATCTACGAACAGGAAGCCACCCGAAAAAACGAGGAGCATTGGTGGACCAGCAACTTCGACGACTACGACTTGTACATGCAGGCGGGTTCAGCCGGCGAACTTGGCCGCCGCCATGGCCTCGAACAGGTCGGCTTCTGGCGCAAGATTGTCGAGCATCCGGCTTACGATTCCTGGTGGCAGCAGCAAGCCATGGACAAGATTCTCGCCGCGCAGCCACTCAAGGTTCCAACCATGCTGGTCGACAGCTTGTGGGATCAGGAAGATATTTACGGCGCGATCGCCGTTTACAAAGCGCTTAAGCCTAAGGACACCGGCAACGACAAAGTTTTTCTGGTGATGGGACCGTGGCATCACGGGCAGGAGATCGATGACGCCAGCACCCTCGGCGCGCTGAAATTCGGAAGCGATACCGGACTTTATTTTCGCAGAGAGATTCTCGCGCCGTTTCTCGCGCACTATTTGAAGGGCGATGCGCCGAAGAGCGACGTCGCGCCGGTCACGGCTTTTGAAACTGGCACGAATACCTGGCGGCGGTTGCCCTCATGGCCCTCCGGGTGCCCCAGCGGCTGCACCGTGAAAGCAACGCCGCTCTATCTCAACGAGGGGCTAAAGCTCAGCTTCAGCGCTCCTGCGGCGAGCGAAGCGCCATTCGAGGAATACGTCTCCGATCCCGCCAAGCCGGTGCCGTTCCGCGCGCGCCCCAGCCAACCCGTTGGCTACACCTACCCCTTGACTTGGCCTCAATGGCTTGTGGACGACCAGCGCGAAGCGTCCGGCCGTCCCGACGTCTTGGTGTTCGTCTCTGATTCGCTCAGCACTCCCGTGAAAATCAGCGGGCAGCCCATCGCCAACTTGATGGCTTCCACCAGCGGCACGGACTCCGACTGGGTTGTCAAGCTCATCGATCTGTATCCGGATGAAGTAGGCGCGCAGCCGGAAATGGGCGGTTATCAGCTCATGGTCGCGGCGGATATTTTCCGCGGGCGCTACCGCGAAAGTTTCGAAACGCCCAAAGCGCTCGCACCGGACAAGTCGCTGCTGTATCGCTTCGCGCTACCGACTGCGAATCACGTGTTCTTGCCGGGCCACCGCATCATGGTGCAAATTCAATCAAGCTGGTTTCCGCTCTACGACCGCAATCCGCAAACTTTCGTTTCCAACATTTTCTGGGCCAAGCCAGCCGACTATCGCAAAGCCACCCAGCGCATCTACCATGCCCCAGGACAGGCTACTTTCATCGAGCTGCCGTTGGTCACTGCCCCGTGAGGAAGGTCAGTGAGGAATCGAACCTCTCAATTCGCTTTAGGAGTGAAACATATGCGTAGCACACACTTCGCAATTCTTTTTCTTGCTCTCGCCGCCTCCGCTGCACCCCAGCAAAATTCTGTGGCTTCCCACTTCGACGGCAACTCTTGGTGGGGGCACGTCAAATTTCTCGCCGACGATTCGCTCGAGGGTCGCGACACAGGCAGCGAAGGTTTGCGCAAGGCACAGGCTTACGCCGTCGAACAGCTGCAGAAAGCCGGCCTTGAGGCCGCCGGAACGAAGGGTTTCTACCAGCCGGTCCGTTTAGTCGAATACCAGTTATATGAAGACAAGTCCTCGCTGAGTCTCATCGCGGGCGACAAGCCCACGGCGCTCTCCTTTGCCGACGATGCGTTTATCGGTACCCGCGCAACGCGCGAATCCACGAAGCTCTCCGCGCCACTGGTTTTCATCGGCTATGGCCTGAAAATCCCGGAGAAAAATCTCGATGAACTGGTCGGCCTCGACCTCAAAGGAAAAATTGTCGTTTATCTTGCCGGCTCTCCCGAGGATATTCCCACGGCAGTCGCTTCGCACTATCAAACCCCGTCGGAACGCTGGAAATCGCTGCACGAGGCCGGCGCCATTGGCACGGTTACGATTTTCAATCCCGCCTCCATGGATATTCCGTGGTCGCGCATCTCCATAAACCGCAATCATCCTTCAATGGATCTTGCCGATCTCGAGTTCAATGAGACCCCCGGCTTGCAACTCGGCGTCTCTTTCAATCCTGCTTCTGCGGAAAAACTGTTCGCTGGTTCCGGCCACACCTTTGCCGAAATCGCTGCTCTTGGTAAAGACCGCAAATCCCTTCCGCATTTTCCTTTGGCTGTTTCGCTTCAGGCCAACGCCGTGATCCTTAGGCAGGCCGTCGAATCCGCCAACATTGTCGCCAAGCTTTCCGGCTCCGATCCCGCGCTCAAGAACGAATTCGTCGTCCTTTCCGCGCACATCGACCACATCGGCATCGGTGCGCCCATCAATGGTGATCGCATCTACAACGGCGCCATGGACAATGGCTCCGGCAGCGCCTTGGCCATGGACATCGCCGCCAGCCTCAAAGCGCATCCCGAAAAAATTCAGCGCTCGATCCTCTTTGTTCTCGTCACAGCAGAAGAAAAGGGTCTTCTCGGCTCCAAGTATTTCGCCGCCCATCCCACCGTTCCGCCGAAATCCATCGTCGCAGACGTTAACGTCGACATGTTCCTTCCCATCGTTCCGCTGAAAGTCCTCAAAATCGGCGGGCTCGAGGAATCCGACCTTGGCACCCGCGCCGCCGCCATCGCGCAATCCATGGGCATCAAGCCGATCGCCGACCCCGAGCCGCTCCGCAACCTCTTCATCCGCAGCGATCAATACAATTTTATCAAGAAAGGCGTTCCCTCGGTGAAATGCGATGTCACGTTCGAGCCCGGCTCGCCCGAGCAGAAAATCTTCAAGGACTGGCTCACCAATCGCTACCACGCCCCCAGCGACGACGTGAAGCAACCCGTCGATCTCCAGGCTGCCGCAACCTACGAGGAATTCACCCGTCGCCTGCTCCTCGACACCGCCAACACCTCCGCGCGTCCGCGCTGGAAGCCCGATTCCTTCTTTCGCCGCTACGCCGCCGACCAAATTCCTGACTAATTCCGCTGTCAGGCCCCGACGAAAGCGAGCCCCGAATTTGTAGTGGCCGGTCTTTACACCGCTGTTTTTCCTCTTTCATCTCTGCGTCCTCTTTGAGTCTCTACGTTCGGTTTTCTTGGTGCAATGTTTCAAGGACGAGAATCGCCCAGCTCCGCCAGCCGCGGTCGCAAAAAGCGCCGCTCAATATCATTCCTCGCCAGTCCCAGCGCTCGTCGATAAGCCTCCTCAGCCTCGCCGCTTCGCCCAAGTCGCCGCAGCAAATCCGCCCGCGCCGCCGGCAGCAAATGAAATTCTTCCAACTCCTCTCGCTTTTCGATTTCGTCAAGCAGCGCCAGCCCTTTTTCGACGGAGCGCGCCATGGCCACGGCGCGGTTCACTTCGATCACCGCCGACACTTGTAAACAAAACATCATACAGCGCCGCAATTGGCGCCCCGTCTGTTTCCTTCGCGGTCTTCGCACAGCAACAGGTATTCTATGGTATGGCCTCTTGTTGGTTGGTCGAATGGGAAGCCCGGAAATCGACAATGCTAGCCGTGGGCAGCTTGCTTTAGAAACGTCCCTTTTTCCAATTCGTTGAAGGCCCGCCGTAGCTGCTCTTGCGTATTCATCACGATCGGGCCGTACCATGCCACCGGTTCTTCCAGCGGTTTGCCGGACACCAGCAAGAACCGGATGCCCTCGTCTCCCGCCTGCACCATTAGCTCGTCGCCGCGGTCAAACAGCACCAGCGAACGGTTGTCCGCCTCGGCTGGCGGTTTCGTGTCCGCCCAACTCACCGGCTCCGTAGGCACCGCGAGAGGCTCCGAAGCGTTGCAAAATTTTCCATTGCCCGCAAAAACGTACGCGAACGCGTGCCGGGTGATGTCCACCGGCAGCGTCTTTCTGTGTCCCGGCGGAACGGACACGTCCAGATAAATAGGATCGGCCGCGATGCCGTCCACTGGCCCGCTCTGCCCCCAGAATTTCCCGCAGACTACCCGCACGTGCGTCCCGTCGTCGTCCTTGATCTCCGGAATGTCCAGCGCCTTCACTTCCTGATACCGCGGCGCCGTCATCTTCAACGCCGATGGCAGATTCGCCCACAACTGAAAGCCGTGCATCCGCCCGGCGTGGTCGCCCTTGGGCATCTCCTGGTGAATGATTCCGCTCCCCGCCGTCATCCATTGCACATCGCCAGCCGCGATCGCTCCCTTGTTCCCCATGCTGTCACCATGCTCCACCGTTCCCGCCAGCACGTACGTAATCGTCTCGATCCCCCGGTGCGGATGCCAAGGAAATCCCGCCAGGTAATCCTCCGGCACGTCATTGCGAAAATCATCCAGCAGCAGGAACGGATCAAAGTCCGTCGTATTCCCAAACCCAAACGCCCGCCGCAAATGCACGCCCGCGCCTTCCGTTGTAGGCTTGGACTTGATCAATCTTTTCACCGGTCGTATCGACATGGCAGTCTCCTTCCCGATACCGAGAGTGTACCCATTGGATGCGCCCCCGCCAACACTTCGACACACGAGAAATGGAGGGCCATTAGGGAGAGGCGTTCACCGGAAATTCATTCGCGGGACCGCCGGAAAATTGATAGATTTGCGCACGCTGGGGATGCTTTTGGCGCAACATTTCGACCTGAGGAGGCTACATGGGACGAGCCGTGGTGCATTTTGAAATTGGATGCAAAGACAGCGCGAAAACGCAGGAATTTTACAGGAAACTTTTCGACTGGAAGATCGAAGCCATGGGGCCCGCGGCGATGATCGCCCCGGAAACTGGCGGCATTGCCGGACATATCACGTCGCTCGGGCACGAGCCGCACCAATACACGATTTTCTATGTGGAAGTGGACGACGTAGCCGTCTATCTGGAAAAAGCAAAATCGCTTAACGGCAAGATGCTTGTGCCGCCAGTGGAAATCCCCGAGGGCACCTTTGCCTGGATGCAGGACCCCGAAGGCAATACCGTCGGCCTGTGGAAGGCTAAGTCCTAGCTGTTCCTAACTCGATTATCCGTACCTCACAGAATCATTACAGTCATTTACCGGAGCGCTGGCTCGCGGAAGTATTCATTTCGGCAAGGTGGTGCACGCCGGAGCGGCGCAGCGCGAAGAGAATGCCCCAGCCGAGCATTCCGGCCACGACCGCGCTAATCAAGACCAATAATAGCGAGGGCAAGATTGTGAATTGCGCGGACAGAATGGGGCCGACCGGCGGATTCGTATGAGGTACCGACGCCGAGATAGCCTTGGCCTTTTCAATCGTAAACATCACGGCCGCAAGGATGACCATCATCAACCCCACTGTGGCCTTGGGAAACCGAAACTCAGATCGCATTGTGAACCTCCTTGATAAAAACATGGGTGAAAAGATCACTGACAACATCTCGTTTCCCTGCGAACCCGTGAAGCTCCGCAACTGCTCCCGAAGCGCGCCATACAGCAAGCCGCCCGTCTCATGCGCTGCGCACGAGGCGCGCGTCAGTGCGCCCCTTGTGCGTGTCTTGGTCTCCAATTCCGACAGAACGTCCATCATCTCTTCGCCATACTCGCAACGGTAGATGGGCGGGTAAAGGCGTAGGAGTGTCCGGTAGAGTGCACGCATAGCTAGGTCTCCTTGCGCGCGAAACGCAGAGCGGCCACGCGCGTGAGATGCTTCAACCGCGCCACTTCCATTTGCAGGCTCCGGCGCCCCGCCGCAGTGAGCCGATACGCTTGCCTTCCGCGCGAACTGTCTTGTTCCTTAAAACGCTCGATCCATTGATCCTCGAGCAAGCGGCGCAGCGCTCCGTACAAAGTCCCGGTGCTAAGCCGCACGCGCCCTTCGCTCATCCTCTCGGTGTCTTGCAGGATTGCATAACCGTGGCGAGGTTGTTCGGAAAGGCTCAGAAGGATGAGCAAAACCGGCTCGCTGACCTCCATATATGTCCTCCAACGACATGTCGTCTAACGCCATATTCACCGATTCTTAAGCGCCGGTCAAGAGAAAAATGCCACGGATTCTGAAGCGGATCCATTGTCTCGCAAAGGCGGGAGCTATCGCGTCGTCGACCACCAAACCAAAACGATGAGGAGCATTTGCATCGGAACCCGCAGCCAAAGAGGTGTTGCCGGACGCCCGCGAAGAGTTACGCTAGCACGGGCCGCGTGAATATTGGCCGGCAAGAGTGCGATGAAAAGAAGAATCAGCGCGATGCTCGCGGCACGCCGCGTCGTGGAGATCACCAGACCAATCGCACCGGCGATCTCGCAAAGCCCGGTAAAGAATACCATCGCTCGCGGCCAGGGAACCCATCGCGGCGTCATGCGAATCAGGTCTTCCTTCATTGGCGTGAAATGCGCGCTCGCGGTGAAAAGAAGCATGACCGCGAGGCCATCGCGCACATCCGCGGACCAGGAAGCGAAAGCCGGCGCTCCCGCCAAGCCAAGTCCACGAAAGACAAGGATCGAAGCGACAAGAATGACTAGAACCAACATGCCTAACCCAAAAGCAAAATTATCAGAGGCGCTCGAAGATGCCGGCGGCACCCATGCCCCCGCCGATGCACATAGTGACCATGCCATAGCGGCCGTTGCGGCGCTGCAGTTCACGAATGATCGTAGCGGTTAGTTTTGCGCCCGTGCAGCCGAGAGGGTGACCGAGCGCGATAGCGCCCCCGTTGGGATTCACCCGAGTGGCGTCCAAACCGGCTTGCTGGATTACAGCGAGCGATTGCGCGGCGAAGGCTTCGTTGAGTTCGATGACGGCCATGTCGTTAAGCGAGAGGCTGGCGAGCTTCAACGCTTTGGGGATGGCGCGCACGGGGCCAATGCCAAATTCTTCAGGTAGAACGCCCGCGGTGGCGTAAGCGACGAATCGCGCGAGCGGCTTGAGCCCCAGTGATTGGGCACGAGTGTCGCTCATGATGACGGTGGCGGCAGCGCCGTCGCTCATTGGGGAGCTATTTCCCGCGGTAACTGATCCCTTCGCATGAAAGGCCGGTTTGAGTTTGGCGAGAACTTCGAGCGAAGTGTCGGCGCGGGGAAGTTCCTCGGTGGCAAAGGTAAACGTTTGCGTTGCTGGTTTGATCGTTCCGCCCTTCGGCTTCGAGGATGAGCCGTTGCCGTTGGGGAGAGCGGTGATTTTCACTGCGACTGGAATCGTTTCCTCTTTGAAGTTTCCGGCGGCGATAGCGGCGAGCGCTTTCTTGTGCGAATCGGCGGAGAACTGGTCGGCCTGCTCGCGGCTGATGCCAAATTTACGGGCAATGTTTTCCGTGCCGAGGCCCATATTAATGTAGGCGTCGGGATAATTGTCCACCAGCCAGGGATTCGGCGAAATCTTGTTGCCGCCCATGGGCACCATGGACATGGATTCGGTGCCACCGGCGACGATGACTTCGGCGGAGCCAGAGCGGATGCGCTCGGCGGCAAGAGCGATGGCCTGCAAACCGGAGGAGCAGAAGCGATTGATGGTCATTGCGCTCGTTTCAACAGGGAGACCGGCGCAGAGCGAAGCGATGCGCGCGACGTTCATGCCTTGCTCGCCTTCCGGCATGGCGCAGCCGAGGATCACATCGTCAACCTCTTTGGCGTCGACTCCGGGTACGCGAGCTAGCGCTTCCTTGATGGTCAGCGCCGCAAGATCGTCCGGACGCGTCGCGCGCAGCGAACCTTTATAAGCGCGGCCCACGGGGGTGCGGACAGCGGAGACGATGACGGCTTCTGGCATGGTGGAACCTCCAGAATTGCGAACTCGAAAATCCAAATCTGAAACTCCCCAAGCAAAACGCTTTACAGGCGGTACACTGGTTCATTGTTGGGCGAGTAGAAGGAAATTGCAACTCTTCCGCCCACCGATACCGAGCCCCCGCCTACCCCCCCCAAAAAAAAACAAACCGCAAAAAGCTCAAAATCGCCCTCGCTAGATGTATAATTAATGATATATTTTATATTATAGATAACTACGCTTGGGTGCGGGAGCCCAGTTCCTGCTTTTCTTTTCTCAAACCAGCCAGTTCAGCCTTGGCAAACCCTACACAACCGAAATCGCCCCCTTTGGAATCAATCATTTACGAAATGCAAGTTTCGTAAGTCCTTTCCTTTCATATTGATGCAAATGCCTGGGGTGGTGGGGGAGGTACCCACCCCCGCCGACCGAGCGGAGCCTCAGAGCGGCCGAGCCACCACGCGTGGCTACTTACCCTTGATGGGTGCGCCTTTGCGCGGAATAAAGATTGTGCCCGGGGGCTCGACGCCAAACTTCTTGGAGTAGTTGCCCTGGTTGACGGCAATGCCGACGCGGTCGCGAGAATCGATGTAGAGCAACAACTCGCCCACGGGGACGTCCATAAAAGTCTTCACGTAGGGGAGGGTCACCTGTTTCTTGTTGATCTCGATCCTGAGTTTGTCGCCGAGTTCGTAACCAAGCTTTTTGAACTCGTCGCCGGGAATGTCAGTCACCAGGGAGCCGAAAGGATCGTCGAGCGCGATGATATCGCCGGCGATGCCTTTATCGGTAGTCGTGGAAGTTTTCATCGTGAGGCGGACGAGCTGGGGAACCACGGGCCCGGCGAGATGGAAATCCCATCCGGCGGCAAGGTGCGCGCCAGCGGGAGAAAAAATGTCGCGGCCATGGAACGTGGAAGAGATGGCGGCTTGGATCATCCAGCCTGGATTGGTGATTTCGCGTGCGGAATCGAGGCCGTCGCGGTCGATCACGGGGGTGATCAGGCCATTGTCGGGGAGAACAAAAAACTGGCCCTTTTTTGTTTTGACAATGATGGCTTTGCGCGAGGTGCCCACGCCCGGATCGATTACGGCTACGAAAACGGTTCCCGCCGGATAGTAAGGAGAAACGGCTTCGAGAAAGCGCGCGCCTTCTTCGATCTGGAAGGGCGTCACCCGGTGAGTAATGTCCATAATGCGGGCATCGGGAGCGATATTGATCATGACGGCTTTGCAGAGGGCTACCGCGTCGTTGGCGGTGCCGAAGTCGGTCATGAAGACGATCGTGGGACGAGCGCCGGGTTTTCCGGCGGCGGACGAATCGCCGGACGCGGGAGACTTCGAGCAGGCCGCGCTTATCAGAGCAAGAATCAACAACGGCAGAAAAAACGAGCGAATGCGAGAACTCATCAACGCTCCGTTACGGCTGAATATTTTTCTAGCGAGCCAGTGTAAGGCGCGCGGTTGACATTCCGCAAGGAGCGTTCTAAAAGTGACGCGCGGCAGGAACGGCTATCCGAACGGGGGAGAAGAGGAGGGACACACAGATGATTTATTCCATCGTGGTGGGGCTGATCGCCGGTTGGCTCGCCGGCCAAGTGATGAAAGGCATAGGCTACGGCATATTGGTGGACATCATCCTAGGGATTCTCGGCGGCATAGTTGGCGGCTTTGTCTTTGGACTGCTTGGCCTCAGCTGGGACGGACTCATCGGCAGGATCGTCGTATCGTTTGTAGGTGCCGTAATTCTCGTGTGGATCGTGCGGCAGGTGAAAAAAGCCTAGAGGATTCTATCGGAGACAAGAAACCCGCGTTGTCACGGCGTGGAATTGGCCGTGGCAACGCGTTGTTGTTTGCAGAGATCAAATGAACGGGAGGCGCCAGAGTTTTTGTGCGTCACCAAAAACCATTCCACGGTCGGGGCGCGCTGATATTTCAGGCGCGTTCGCGTTGTTTGACTAGCCGCGGCGTTGCCGAGTTTTTCCTGAATGACGGCAAGTTGCTCCAAGGCCAGCGGGGAGTGGGGATCAGCCGCCAGCTCGTCGGCGGCCGTGGAAAGATCGCCTTGCAGGACGAGTAGGTACCCGCGGGCGGATTCATAGGTATTCATGACCAGGGAGTCGCGCGAAGAATTGGCAAGGCCCGCGATCTGTGAAACAGCCTCGGAGGCATTTTCGGCCAGGCCGTTGAGCGATGCGACCCGCGCGCGTTCGCGGAGAACGGTGGCGCGATTCATAACGCGGTCTGATTCGCTCATGCCGGCCAGAGGCTTCTCCAGAAAAAGGGAAAGAGCATGGAGTTGAGTCAGCTCGGCGGTGAAATCAACGGCCAGCATGGCGCTGGCCAGACCGATTTCAAATTGCCCATTAGGTTCTTTTTTCCTGGCGGCTTGTTCGGCGAGAGCGGCTAGAGCCTTGCGGCCGTCGACGGCATGGCCTTCCCAGAAAGATACGAGGGCTTGCTGGCACTTGGCATCGAGTTCGTCGACGGGATTGTCGGCGATCTGGATGGCGCGGGCATATTCCTTCCGCGCGTTGCTGAAATCCCCCATCAGCGTGCGCGTGCCGCCAAGGCCTTGCTGCGAATTCACAAACGTGGGATCAATTTTGAGGGCGGCGGCGTAGTGTTCCAGGGAAGCGGCGTCGTCGCCCGCAAAACGGGAGATTTCCCCGAGCGAGTCCTGGGGATTGGGAGAGACGGGCTCGACTTCCGCATAACGCTTCAAGGAGGCGATCGCTTTCGCGGGGTCGGGTGATCCGGCACCCATGTAGACGTAGCCGAGGCGATTAAGCGCGGCGGGAAACGCGGGATCGCTTTGCAGAGCTGATTCCAGCATGGAGCGCGCGCGGTCGTCATCCTGCTGGAGGAGCAGCCATTCGGCCGTCATATACAGAACGTGCTTGTCGCGGGGGAAGCGCTTCAAAAGATCATTCATGCTCGCGATGGCGGGGAGAAGGTCGCGGTCTTGAATTCCAATCATCCACTGAGCGAGGAGTTGTTCGTCGGGAGTAGCGCAGGTGAGAAGCGATTTAGCTTTGGCAAGGGCTACGCCATCGGGCATGATCCGGCGAGCGGCGAAGGAGGCCATGGCGTAGGCGAGAGAAGATTGCGGATCTGCTTCGGCGGCGCGACGCGCCAGAGCGGCGGACTCGCGGTAGGTGGCGTTTTCATATTTGTCCACGGCAAGCTCGAGGAAATGGCGCGCTTGCTCGGAATGCGTGGAGAGCGGAATCGAGCCGAAGAGCTGCTGCGGGGCGCCGGCTGGGGGCCGGGCACTGTTCCCGGCGCGGCCGGAAGCCGTCGCAAAGCGGGGAGAGGGAGCTTGCGCCCAGGCGACAGTGCCAGCGAGAGAAGGAAAAATTAACAGGCAGAAGCGTGCCGTGAATCGATGCATAGAGAAATACTCTCCGTTTGAAAAAGAAAGAAAATGAGCACAGGTTGAAAACGTAGCGCGGCGCGAGGGCCCGGCGATACTGGTCCGGTGGACAGGTGTGTACCATGAGAAAGAAGGGGAAACGGAAGAGCGAGAAACGAAGCAGCCCACAGTTGAGCACATTTTGAAAAACCGGCGCTTGCTCCGCACCACGGCGAGTGAACATACTGCAAGTACTCTGCTTGAAAGCGAGCTGGAGTTATGAAACAGATGGGCCACGCGAAATGGCTGCGACTCACAACGATGCTTTGTTTGGCCGCGATGGCCTGCGGCGCGACCGCTGGCGCGGTCAAAAATATGGCGGTCGTTATTTCCGCGGGGAGCAAGCTTTCGGACGTGCCATTGGCCGACCTGGTGAAATTGTGCAAGGGCACGCAGAAGAACTGGGCTGACGGGAAGAGCTTCCTGCTGGTCATCAAGAATCCCGAGGCTCCCGAAATGCGCGTAACCATGCAGAAACTCTTTGGAGATGCAGCCGCCGACATCAAGGCGGCCATCGCGAAAGCGAATGAGACCCGCCTAATCGTAAAGATCGTGGGCAGTGACGAAGAACTCTTGCACACGGTGGAAGCCACGCCCGGCGCGGTCGGAATCATCGACGTTTATTCCATCAATAGCTCCGTGAAAGTTCTGCGCGTCGACGGCAAGCTGCCCTTTGATGCGGGTTACACATTCAAGGGAAACTGAGGTTGGCTTTCTCGACAGTGTCTTGAATATTGCGTGCGAACTCCCGAAAACGCTCTATCTGCTCCGGTCAAGCCAACCGACCAGCTGTCCATTGACCTTGTTCTTTCATGACGCGGAGCTGGGCGTGCGCATGGCGCGAAGGGCGGCGGTACCAAGAAGAATGACGGCGATGGCCAGCGCGACCCACAGCAGATTGGGGTGGCGCTCGGTGAAGGGGCGCGGATCGGCGTAGTTGGAAGTCACTTCCTCAGCGCCCAATACCAGGTGCGACATCACCTCGTTTGCCTGGATGTGCAGAGTTCGTGCGAGGTCGTATTGGGGATATTTCGCGCGGAAATTACCATAGATCAGACGATAGGAACGGCCTTGTACCGGATGGAAAAGAACAAAGCGCAAAGGTATCGTTAGCGAGAGACGAACATCAGACAACGGAGCGTCGCTGGCGTTGAGCACCTCCACGCGCCAGTAGCGAGGGCCCCACACCTCGTAGCACTGCACGCCGAGAGATTCCTCGGTTTTCCCGTTGACTACAAACCGGTGAATCTCGCCTCCGCCGACAGACCGCCACTCTTTCCTATCAGTGCTGTTGAGCAGGCGCACCGCGCGGTAAAACTCGGGCTGCGTCGTCTCGAAATTAAACCTGGCAAGGGGAATCGCGGCGGCCCCTAGGTCCGCCGTCCACTGCGTTTCGGAAGGCGCGCCGCTCGAATCGGGAAGCAAGACCGCGCCGAGAAGAGCGCCACTTTCCCCCGGGCTTTCGGTCTTGAAGGAAGGTGATGAAAAAACCTCCATGCCGCTTACCTGAAAAGTGTGCGCGGCTTCCTGGATGCGCACGCGCAAATAGCGCGCGTTGTTTTCCGAATAGCGAACCAGCTGATTGCCTTCCAGGTTTTCCTTGCGGAAACGGGAAATGGGCGCGCGGGCATTGACGATACGCCACTGGTGAGCGTCGTCGCTCGCCGCCACTTCCACCCAATTGATGAAATCGGACTCCGGCGTCTCGACTCGAACGCTATTGTGAAAACTTGCGCGCTCGCCGAGGTCCAATACCACCTGGGTGAATTGCCCGGGAACGAAACTGTTCTCTCGAACTGTGGCAGGGACGCTGACAGGCTGAGGCGGCGGCGTAATTTGCGACCGCACTTGGAAAGGAACCTCGTGACCGAGGTCGTCGATGACGCGCAGGTCCGCGAGCTGATCTTCGGAATGAGAAAAAACCTCCCGGTCGAGAATTACGTAATTAAGCGCATCCGCGCCGGCTGATTCAATGGCGCGAGAGTAGCGCCAGGAGCGCCACGCGGAAGGCAGATCGGTGGAGAGCGCCGAAGCACCGAGGCTGGTGGCCGCCAGCAATAGCGAAAAAATTCGGGAGGTCATGGGGAAGAACGCTCGCGAGCCACCTTGCGCTGGTACAGGAACGAAACGGTGAGCAGTACCAGACCGAGGATGAAGAAAGAAACGATGCGATAGAAACGTTCCAGAAACGAGCTGTCGTAAATAAAGACCTTGACGACCACCAAACCGAACAGCACGAGCGCTTGCCAGCGCAACAGTGCGGATTCCCGGTTGACTCCCAGGCCGATCAGCACGGAAGCGTAGGCCGTCCAGAGTAGAGAAAGCGCCAGGTGCTGGGCGAGACCCGAGTCAATCCCCAGGCCAGCATGAGAGCCGAAGTGATCCCAGAGTTCGAGCGAAAGCGCGACCAGCCCGAATACATTGATAGCCACGGTGAAAACGCCGAGCGCGTTGAGTTCCTGGCCGCTGACAGAAGAAGAATGATCGCGCGCGGCGTAGAGGACGACGCCGAAGCAGAGAATCAAGACGGCATAAGCGGCGAAGCGCTGATTAAATAGAAATTGCGACGCGGGCAACGGAAAAATCAGCAACCGAATCGCGGCGAGCCCCAGCAGGAAATAACCACCGGCGCGCAAGTGGCCGGTCAACGAGCGGAAGCCGGTCCAGACCAGGATGGCGCCTTCAACGGCAAACGCCAGCGTGATCCATTTGCCGTCGAGCCGGATGGGAATCGCCAGCGTAGCAAAGGTCAAGGCCAAGCCGGCGAAGAACAATCGCGTCAGCGGGGATTCGCCCGGTTTGGGCGGCGGGACGAGGCGCGCCACAAGTATGTGACCCGCCGACAACGCGAGCACTAGCAGCGTGAGCGGCCAGCGATCTTTGGGCCAGAGCACGACGTAGAGTGCCCCGAGATACGCGAAGGAGTTCGCCAGGACTACCAGGATGTCCAACTCGCGCAACCCGGAAAACCGGACCGCTTGGATGACCGGCAGCGCGGCGTAAAGCAGAAAGAAGAAAGTGGCAAAAAGCACCGTGCGGTCGAGCTTGTCGGGACGATAAAACTGCGAGTACCAGCCCCAGAAATAGAATTGGCTCAGAAGGAAGGAAATCGGTGTCAGCGAGCGCCAGTCGCGGCGCAGTTCGACGACCAGAAGCGCGGCGCCGAGAATCAGGAGGTAGGTGAAAAGAACGACTTGCGCATCTTTGCCTTCACTGACGAGTACCGGCGTTAGGAATCCACCGAAGAGCGAGAGCAGGGCGATGCGCTGCGAGTTGCGGCCTAAAGCCACTGCAGCCATGCCCGCGGTGACGATAATCATGGCGTAGAAGCCCACATCGAGACTGAAAAGCTTGTAGTACTGGCAGCCGGCCCAGATCGAAAGATACATCACGGCCGCACCGAGGCCGGCGATACCTTCCGAAAAGTAGGAATAGCCGCGGTTCAAAAGCCACTGACTCCAGGGGAGCATCGCCGCGCCGAGCAGCACTCCGATACCCACGCGGCCGCTGGCGCCGATCCAGTTGTTGTCAAACGCGTATTTCAAAAAGAAAGTGACCGCGCCGATGATCGCCACGATGCCGATGCGGTTCAGCCAGCGCCCGCCAATCAACGTTTCCAGATCGAGGCTGGTCGACGACTTCGGCTTCGAGCTATGAAGCGGCGGCGCGGTAAACACATTCATCTGCGCCGGGGCGCGGACCTCGCCGAGGTGAGCTGGCCGAGGAATTGGAAGCGGCGGAGGGGCGGGCTGCGGCGAAGCTTCTGAAGCTGGAGGAGCCAAGGGTAAAGGCGTGGGCGGTGGGATCGTTTGCGCAGGTGCGGGTTTCGCTTCGTGCGTCCTTTGAGACTCCCGGGAAGAGAGCGACTTCTCGATGCTAGCAAGGCGCCGTTCCAAAGCGGACAGACGATCTCCGACGGAGAGCAGAGAGCCGCCCCGCAATTGCTCCGCGAGATTCTGAACGCGAACAAAAGCAGAAATGGCGAGAATCGGAGTAATGATAATTAGAATGACAGCGAGAACGGCAAGGAGTTCCATTTTGAAGTGGGATGCTGGCGACGGCTGGATTAAAGCACAATTGTATAATCCGAAACAATTACCGATTCTTGATGGACTGCCTGCTCATGGCCGGAGGAACTTCCCACTTGACAAAAGCGAACAGAAAGCGAAATATATCGATCGTTGGGTCGTGATTCTAGCCAGCAGCCTGATACGTTTCTGCTGGTGAATGCACTAAAAACCGAGGCCGGAAACCCCTGTACAGAAGGACAGGTTATCCGCAGCCAGTACAGGGAAAAAGAGGCGAAAACCGAGGCGAAAGTCGGATTCATAATAACTCATTTATTTTGTTTTAGTTATATAGCTTCGGCTTCGAAATGTGCGGTACTAGGAGACTCGTTTACAGCTAAAAATGTGACTCGAGTACCATCGCTTTTTGGGCTCTTTGGGTGTCAAATGGGACAGGTAAGGAATTTGAGTTGCCCGTCCGGACAGGGCCAGCATCTAAGAAGTGCAGCAAGGGTGCAGCAAGCGAAACCCGAAAGAGCTGCCAGTGTTGAAGGGGATGGGGTTCCGATGAAGACCCAGGATAAAAGCCGGAAGTGGATGTGGATGTTCCTGGCAGCGCTGGTTTCGCTGCAAATGTATTTCGTATGGGAATTGCTGGCGGTGTTTGCGCTGTTTGCCGTCGGATTCGCAGCCGTTGCTTCCGTCGTGGGAAGCTTGTACATGCTGCACCGCGTTTGGGCAGCGACGGTGGAGCGGCTTGCCGATAGCCAGCACCCGGTCATGGTGGCCACCCGGCAGGGCATCTACGCGATCGAAGACGCGGCGCGCCGGCCGTTTCGGCGCCCCGGTTCGGCGGCGGCCCGCTAACTGAATTTATGATTTTCTGGCCTCGGCCGGAGCACAAGCGGAACTGGTCAACCTGCCTCCTTCAGGATTGACGCGGTCTCCGCGACAATAGGAACAAGGAAAAAGGCCAACCGTCCTGAGAAAGCGGTTGGCTTTTTCTTTTCTACAGCGAGGCATCGCGTAGGGCGCTTGTTTATATGCTCAGGCTTTGCACGCGCTAGCTTAGGGCCTTTTAGTGGGTGAATGGATCGAGGTCCTTGTCGGGAATAATTTCCTCGTCATCGGAGGTGGGCGAATCGTTTTCTGCCGCAAAGAGCGTCTTGCCATTGTCTTTCGTGAGCCCGTCAAGAGTGGACTTTGAATGTTCATCCACGGCGCTGACGGCGGCCACCAGACAGGAGTAGAGAAAAGCCTTCATTCCCTTGCGGAATTGGTCCGTGGAGCGTTCAGCGGCGCGGGCCACCTCAGTTTCCAATCCCAGACGACGTGCTTCGTAGGCCGCACGGCTTTCCGCATCGAGCGAGGCGAGAGCGGACCCCGCTCGTTCCTTGGTCTCGTCGAGGATGGCGTTCACATGCAAGTCCGTCTGCCGCTGGAATGTCTCCAGGGCGGAATTCACCGCGCCATGGATCAGCGCTTGCGCTTCCGCGGAGCGGGCATCGAGCTTCATCAGCGCTTCCTGCATCGCCGCGTGGGTGTTCTCCAGCATGAGTTCGTAGCGGCGATGCGCCGTGCGAGCGGCTGCGCCCTCGAACTCCGAAGTCGCCTTGGCCAGTGCTTCGTTCAAGCGCACATGGAGCTGAGGCTCCCCTTCGCGCTGCACGCGTTCCAAAAATTCCTGCGACTTCAACAGTTCGCGCCGCAGCTCCGCCGCTTGTTTCTCGAGCCGCTTGACCATCTCTTCCGCTTGGCTGCGGTACTTTTCCATCTGCTGTTTCCACTGTAAGGCGACTTCGCCGGAAACTTCACCCTTGGAAGAAAGTCTTAACGCTTCCATGCGCGTGGGGAAAAGTTCTTCAATCTCACGGACGCTGGAATTGCGTACGTCATCAATCGAAGTGAGTGCGTCGCGCACCGCTTCGTCCACTTTTTTGTCTACTGCCGCTTGCACGGCTTTTTCCGCCGCTTGCTGGAGTTTTCCTTGCAGCGCGTTGATCAGTCCGTCCGGGGTGATAACGACGCGTTGCGGCTTCGGAGCTTCAGCCAGTTTTGGCGCTGGCGGCTTGGCAACCACGGGTGAGGGAGACGGGAAGGTGGCGACCTCGGCCATCTTGTGCTCGGGGGTTTCCGGCGGCTCTTCGAGCTTCTCGATCATGGGAGAGGGCTCCAGAGCGGGCGCGACGGCAGTGGCAAATTGCGCCATCGGCGCATTTCCTTCACTGGCGATCACCCAATCCTGGGGTGGAGTGACGATCCCCCAAACATTTCCAGGGTTCTCCAATTCCACGCCGACTTGCTGCAACTCCCGCGAACTCTGAGAAGTGTGCACCGAGCGCACTCGCGCGCGCACCGCGGGCGGCTTTGGTTCCACATTCAATCCCACGACTTGCAGGGTGACCCATGAATCGATGCCGTAATCGTGCCGCGAGGGATAGCGGCAACCGTGCAGATTCAGGCTGGTGGACACAGTTCTTTCCACAAACGGCTCGCCTAGCCGGTTCTGGCCGAAAACGATCAGCGGGACCGAGCGTTCGATGCGTGTGCTGCGCCGCGCTTCTTCCCCGACCGAATCGCTGGGAGTGTTCATCAGGGACGACTGGCTCACGTCTGCTCCAAAAAAGTGACTTTCCGTTCACCTCAGCGTGAAGCTTTTACCGCTACCGCTCAGCAAACCGTGCTTCTCCTAGAACCCCATGCAGCAGATGTTAGCCGAACCTCGCTCAATTGTCGATATTGACGTGGAAAATTCCCAAGTTCGCGCCGCTCCAGTCTGGCGGGAGGCTCCAGAGGGCGCGACGAATCTTCCGCCGTCTGATAGGCTCGGCATCCTTGAGGGAGGAAAATGTGAAGTTCGTAATGAAAAGCGACGCCGTCTACAAGAAGGAGTTGCCTTGCTCCGCTGCTCCGCCGGCAGGCTTCTCTTGAAACTCCCTGCAGGCTAAGCTACCTGGTTTAAATCTTCGGCAATCGAGGTCCCCGGCTGGGCCATGATCCGCTTGCCATCAAATACCTTGAAGTCTCGCAAGATCCAGGGAACAGCGATGGTAAACCGCTAATAAAATGCCACGCCGCCATCGACGTTGATGGATTGGCCGGTCATCGCGCTGGATTGCTCGGAACAGAGAAACAACGCGGCGCGCGCTATTTCCTCGGCTTTTTGCGCCCGGCCCTGAAGAAGGCCGCTCAAAAAACCGGCCAGTTGCTCCTCTTCGTTCACGCCCATTTTCTTTGCGAGCTCCGCACCCAGATCTTTGGACATTTGAGTCTCCATAACCGGCCCAGGGCAGATGGCATTCACGCGCACGCCTTTCCGCGCCCCTTCCGCCGCGGTTACCCGCGTCAGCCCCAGCATTCCCGCTTTCGCGGCAGCATACGCCGAGCCCCAGGCATAGGCAGCTTTCGCCGACAGGCTCGAGATATTCAGGATCACACCGGACTGCCGCGCGTACATCTCCGGAAGCACGAGTTTCGACAGCAAAAACGCCGCTCGCAGATGCACGGCAATCACGTTGTCAAATTCCGCCAGAGGATATTCTTCCACGGGAAGCACCGGGCCGTAGTGCCCCGCGTTGTTCACCAGGATGTCGATCCGGCCAAACTTTGCTCGAGCCGCGGCAACGGCTTGCGCGCAATCCATTTCCCGCGCCAGATCGGCCGTGACGTAACCGGCCAGTCCCCCGTCATTCGCTATCGTCGCCGCTGTGGAGGCGAGCTCCTTTTCCGTGCGCGCCGTAAGAAACACAGCGGCGCCTTCTTTCGCGAAAAGTTGCGCGATGGCTCGGCCTATGCCACGTCCGGAGCCCGTAACTAGGACCACACGATTTTCGAGTTCCATAAGAGAAGACGAGAATAGAGTGAACAGGTGAGCAGTGGCAAGCCGCTAAGCTCGAAAATTCCGCAGCGGGCGACGTTGCTTGCTGGTCACCAAGCGTATCTCGGTTCAGGTGTAATTCCCCAAGCGCGACTCTAGAATGACGCTACAGTTTTCTCTAATGCCATTTTCCAGTTATTTTTTTGTGGTCCGCGTCTTATGTATTCGCTAAACTCATTAGACCGCCCGGTATGCACCGGCTTTCCGTTTCCTGTTCAGCCCAGACGCTCAATTTAATATCGAGGAATGCGCTCATGCGGCGAATCTCACTGTCATGCTCAATCGCAATTGTACTCCTTGCATTTTCCCTGGCGGGTTGTAGTGGCTACTCCAGCAAAAATGGGGGCGCGCCTGTTGCCCCCTACAGCGGGGGATCCACCGACGTAGTCACGCACCATTACGATGTTTCTCGAAGCGGTGTGAACTCCACCGAGACGCTGCTGACCACGGCCAACGTCAACTCTACGACGTTCGGGAAGGTGGGCGAGTTCGCCGTCGATGGCCAGATCGACGGCCAGACGCTTTTCCTCAGCCAGTTAGCAATCCCCGGACAGGGAAACAAGGACGTTTTGTATGTGGCCACGGAAAATGACACGGTGTACGCGGTGGACGCGCAAAGCATCAGCGGCAGTTCGGCGACGGTCCTGTGGCAAACCAGGGTCCTTCCCAGTGGAGAAGCTCCTGCCACGAGCTTGCCATGCGGGAATCTCAATCCCAACGGAATCACCGCGACGCCGGTTATCGACCGTACCCGCAACGCCATCTACGTCGAGGCCATGTCGCAGAATTCCGCCGGAAACATCCGCCACCGGCTGCACGCGCTGGATTTGACAAATGGGAACGAGCTGTTTGGCGGGCCCACAACCATCACCGCAACTTACCCGGGTACTGGTGGGCACAGCAGCGGCGGCATCGTCACTTTTGATCCCGCGGTTCAGCATGATCGTGCCGCGGTACTCGAGAGTGGAAGCATCATTTACACCGCGTGGTCAGGTTTGTATGGGGATTGCGGCCCCTATTCCGCCTGGGTGATTGCTTTTGATGCCGGCACGTTGATACAAACCGGCGCCATTGATCTAGTCCCCAATAATTCCGGCGGCGGCATGTGGATGGGCGGAGGCGGTCCCGCTGCAGATGCGTCGGGGAACATCTATGTAATTAGCGGCAACGGTTTTGGCGATACCCCTGGGACAAACAGCAGCTACGGAAATTCCTTCCTTCGCCTTTCCACTTCAGGGGGCTTGCAAGTCGCGGATTACTTTACTCCGTTTAACACTCTGAACGAAGACGGCCGGGACGACGATTTCGGTTCGGCAGGCCCGCTGCTGCTGCCCGATCTGGTGGATGCGAACAACATTACCCGACATCTCGCTGTGGGTGCCGGCAAGGATGGGAATCTTTATGTGGTGGACCGGGACAACATGGGGCAGTTCAACAGCGCGACCAACAATGTCTACCAGCAATTCCAATTAACCTCGGGCGAAAATCACTCGTCGCCGGTCTTTTTCAATAACACCGTGTACATTTGTCCGACAAACAGCAACCTCAAAGCTTTCCCGGTTTCCAAAGCGCTCCTGGCGACTTCTCCATCCTCGCAGAGCGCCCATGTTTTCGGCAGCAATGGAGCGGTTCCCAGCGTCTCCGCGAATGGCACCGCGCAAGGAATTGTTTGGGCGCTGGACTGGGGAGCTGGCATTCTGCTGGCCTGCGACGCCAGCGATCTTACCAAGGAACTCTACGACTCGAACCAAGCCGCCGCAAGCCGCGACCACTTCTCTTCGGTGGCAGGACATTTCATCGCACCGATGGTTGCTAACGGCAGGGTCTACATCGGCACCAAAACGACCGTCGCCGTCTTCGGCGTGCTCCCTTAACTATGCAACGTGGTCCGCAGCTACCGAGAGTGGGGACTAGTCCTCCCCGGTAGCTGGCGTTTCTAATTTCGTCAGCTCCGTAATCCCGAATGCTTCGAGAAGCTGAGCCTGAATTTCGTCCGTCAGCGCGTTGATTCTCTGCACTCCCGGCCCACCCGGTCCCACGCGGTAACGCAGTCGCCTCTGGCCAGCGGGCGTTCCGATGATTTGCAGTACGATATCCGCGATCTCTTGCGGATTCGCCCGCGAACTTCCAATCTTGGCCTTAATTATCTGGGGAATTTCCGCCATTTCGCCGTACCCGCTCTTGCGCACGGGATCTTCCCCGCGTTCCAGCTTCTCCATAATCGGCGTAGCGTAGGCGCCGGGCTCAAGCACCACGGAGTCGATTCCTTGCGAAGCCAATTCATAGCGGTAGACTTCCGCGACCGCTTCCATCGCAAACTTGCTCGCGCAATACAAGCCCATGCCTGGAATCGCCAGGCGCCCCGCTCCGCTGCTCACGTGCACCAGCAAGCCCCTGCCTTGCCTTTTCATGGTTGGAAGAACCGCGCGATTCATCCGCAAGACGCCAAAAAAATTGGTGTCGAACTGCCGCTGCGCCTGCGCCATCGTCACTGTTTCCGTCAAGTCCATGATCCCGTGGCCCGCGTTGTTGACTAGGACGTCGACACGTCCGCATTGCAACACGGTTTTGCTCACCGCGCTTTCCACCGAGAAGTCCTTGGTGACGTCCAGCTCCAGCGTCTGCAAAGAAAGAGATTCGCGCTGGGCAAGCTCCGCAATTTCCCTCGCCGCCCCTGCGTTGCGGCCCTTCACGTCGCGCATCGTGGCGAAAACCCGATAGTTCTCGCGCGCCAGAGTCTCCGCGATCAGCCGGCCGAACCCGCTGCTCGCGCCGGTGATGAGCACCACTTGTCTGGTGTCCGGCATGGACTAAGAGGATAGAGAGAAAGCGCCCGGGCGTAAACAAAGCAAATTGTTCTAAGTTGGCAAAATCAAGGGAAGCAAACAAATATGAGAATTGCGTCCCAGCGCGCCCAAGGATGTAGCCTTTCGCGAAAGCGGATGATTCCTACCCCCTGGGTTTCAGCCCCTTCAGCAAAGCGTGTACCATGCTGTCAACCTGATCGTGTGACAAGACCGTGCGATACGGCGGCTCCACGCCCCAGGCGCGATAAGCCAGTCCCTTCGGCTCGCGTTTGAAGAGAGCCAGCACAAACGTCCCTTCGCGGAACCTTATATTTTCGTAACCCACTTCCGCTGGTCCGTAGCCCCATCCTTGCCAGCATCCATACGGTCCGCATACCAGCCCGGGATAGGCGCCGGGATACACGCGTTCCACCCTCGCATTGCGGCGTCGCATCGCATAGTGGTAATCCACCAGGAAATCCGCCGCTGCCGGATCGCTTATTTGCGTCAATCCTTTTTCTGTCAGTTGCCGCTCGATCGCCGTGCGCAGCTCATTCCGGACCGACTCGCTAGCAGGATCTGGTTGTGGCGCAGCCGTTTCGCGGCCCCCGAGCACGTCCCGCGAAATTACCGGCCGTTCGTTTTTTGCTTCTTTCTTCGCCGGCGCCGGCTGCCATGCCCAAGTCTGATGTTTCAAGACCGCAATATCCCGGTTGTGCATTGTCTCCACGCGCTCATCGCAACCCGCGAGCCACAGGGCGCCAAACAAAATCGCTGCCGCCACCAACAGCGGCCTTCCCAACCTGCTCATTCGATACCTCATTCGCGCGTCCTCCGATGCAAATACCCTTTCCGCTTCTGTTAAACCCGGAATTGTTTCAAGAGTTGCGAACGTACGAGGCCTTTGCGAAATCCTTAAGCGGCCGGCGGCTATTTCGAGTCGCTGTCATCGCCTGCCGCATGGTCAGGCAGGCGGGCGGCCCAATCCGAAGGCGGGAAAACCACCGGCCAGAACTTAGGATTCGGTTGATCGAACTCGAAGGCCACGGAAAAAAACTCCAGGGAAGTATCATCCACGCGCACCACCCGGCAGCTCTGCTGCACCTTGTTGTGTGGGTTCAAGAGACGCATTGGTTGGCCGACGTGCACATCCATCTTCAACTTCATCAGGCCGCCGTGCGCATTCACGATCAGCGTTAACGCTTCTTCCTGCCGGGGCTTATGCGCAGTGTCGTCCGCAATCACGGTGATCCGCATTTGTAGCATCACGCGCTCGCTGCGCCGGCGGTTCATTGGATTGTCGCGCGTGGCCAAGCCCTTCTCCCAAGATCAGAGTCCGCAAATTAGCCGCGGTCTTTAGGAAAAATGGAAGCACCTGGATGCTAAGATAAATTTTAACTTAGATTATAATGTGCGGGCGCTAACCGATCCAACACAAGTTGCGCAAAAGTTAGGGTCTCGCGCCGGCTTGCGGGCCCTAGCGATGGGAATTCAGCTTCGCTTCCAGGCCCGCTTTTACCGCCGGCCATTCGGAATCGATAATGCTGAAATAAACCGTGTGCCGGATGCGTCCGCTCGCTGTAATCATATGGTTTCGGAAAACGCCTTCTTCTTTCGCGCCAATTCGCAAGATCGCCGCGCGCGAGCGCTCGTTCAAAGAATCCGTCTTCAACTCCACTCGCATGCAGCCCAGCGTTTCGAAGGCATGCCTCAGCAGAAGGTATTTCGCTTCCGTGTTTATCGCCGTTCGCTGCCACTCGCGTGCCACCCACGTCCAGCCAATCTCGACGCGACGATGTGTGCAGTCGATATGGCCGTAACGAGTGCTCCCGATCGCGCGTCCGGTAGCCTTCTCAAGAATGGCAAACGGCAACGAAACGCCCCGCGCCTGCTCGTCGAGCGCGGTTTCGATGTAGGCGGCCATTTCCTCTCTGGTTCGAACGGCCGCGGGAATCCATCGCCACAATTCCTCATGCAAGCCAACCGCAGCCAGCCCCTCCAGCTGCCCCTTTGCCAAAGGCTCCAGCCGCACCTGCCGGCCTTCCAACGTCACCGGCGTCACTTTCATTCCTGCAGCCATCATAGCCGCATTTTAGGCGCCGCCAGGCCTATCCGCGAGCGCCAATTTGGATAGAAATAAAAGGAATTGCCAACTTGTGGAACATCCGCTCGAACGATGCTTTTAAGCGTAGTAAGACGCTAGCATGCTTCTTCCCCTCACCGGAACACACTCGCCGTCTCTGCAGATTCTCTCAAACTTCCACACCAGCGAAGTGTCCAGTCGACCCTGGTTGGCCTCTTGATGGAGAGTATCCAAAGCATCCTCGGAAGAAAGCGCCAGGCGGTATGGCCGAGCCGTTACCAGCGCGTCATAAATGTCAGCAATTTGCAGAATCCGCGCCATCAACGGAATTTCGTTCCCGTGCAAGCCGTCCGGATAGCCGCTTCCGTCCATTCGCTCGTGGTGATGCCGAATCGCCGGCAGGATTCGCCGCAATGACTTTAGCGGCGCGCAGATATTCTCTCCGACAACCGGGTGTTGCCTGACGATCGCGGTTTCTTCCTCGTTCAGAGCCGCCGGCTTTAGCAGAATCTCATCCGGCACCGAAACTTTTCCAATATCGTGAAGCAAACAGGCGATCCGCAACTCCTGCAAACTTTCTTCCGGCAAGTCCAGGCAAATTCCCAGTTGCAGAGCGTACTTTACGATCCGTTCCGAATGCCCGTCCATGAGCGGGCTTTTTGCTTCAATGCTGCGCGCCAAGGAAAGCACCACGGACTTGGCCTGCTCATCGATGTAACCCCTGAGCCGCAGCAGAGACTCCACGCGGCTTAGAGCTTCCCGGAGCGAGGTGGAAGCTCCCCAGAATTCGGCCGCGCCGGCCTTGCGTCCGCGGGCGAGATCCGCCGAATCCGAGGAAGGCTTGATCAGCACCATGGGAATCTGCAGATTCAGCGGGTTTCCCTTCAGCCGCCGGCACAGTTCGAACACATCGACGTCCGCCAAAGTATCGTGAAGCAACACGATGTCCGGCTGCAGCTCAAGACACTCCCGTACGGCGGATTCGCCGTCTTCCGCGGTAAATACATCATAGTGATGAGCTTGTAGGAATGATTTCCAGGAATCGCGGATAGCCGAAGCTACGTCTACAAGCAAGATGGCCGAGTTCATAAGTCCCTCGTCATTCTCAGCGCGCTGGAAGGGACGAGGACACAACTCCGCACGCCAGAAAAAATGGTATTTCGTGGGATTGGACTTGCTTGCGTTCTCCAATCCCTTGTGTGCGGAGGTTTCCGACTCCGCTTTCTAGGGACGAAAGGAATGAGGCCCGGGCAGAGGTGCACTCTGCTCCCGAAGTGCCAAAAAGCGAATCTATATAAGTCATTCAGAATTCAGGTTTTGCAACTCTACTCATGGAGAACCGCACCCGTCGCTAGGAATTATTTGCATTATGCCTCCCCTGTTTACCCTATTCCTCCGGCCCTCTCTCCCACCTTCGGTCCCTCTTCGCCATATTTCTTACCAGAAACGTCCAAAGACTTGAGCCGGGCCGCTCGAACTGCCGTTTTTCCTTTCCTCCGACGCTAACTTCAAACAGTGTGAATCGAGCGAAGCAAGAGGTGGCACCCTCAGAGAAAACTTAGAGGAAACGGGATGCAGGCAAGCCTTTGCGTAAGGTATGATAGAGTCTTCGGGAACTATCGATTTGGGACAACAATGCTGACTGCCACGAATGGAAAGGTTTTGCTGAGGGTAAGGCCGCGGGGTTTCTGCGCCGGTGTCGTGCGCGCCGTGGATATCGTCGAGCTAGCGCTGGAAGCGTACGGCGCACCGGTCTACGTGCATCACGAAATTGTCCATAACACCTATGTTGTCGAGCAGTTACGCCGTCGTGGCGCCATCTTTGTCGAAGCCATCGAGGAAGTCCCGCACGGTGCCGTGCTCGTTTTCAGCGCCCACGGCGTTCCCCCAACGGTTCGCGATGAGGCTAAGTCGCGCGAACTGAAAGTGATCGATGCCACCTGCCCGCTGGTGACTAAAGTGCACCTCGAAGCGCTGAAGTTTGCCCGTGAAAAGCGCACCATTATTTTGATCGGTCATCGCGACCATCAGGAAATCGTCGGCACGTCCGGCGAAGCCCCGGACCGCACCATCGTGGTGGACTCCGTCGCCGCCGTCGATGCCCTCGAAGTCGATGATCCTGGCAAGCTCTCGTTCCTCACGCAAACGACCCTCAGCCTCTACGACACGCAGGAAATCGTGGCGCGTCTGCGCCAGAAATTTCCTCTCATCCAGGGGCCTGCCAGCGACGATATTTGCTACGCCACGCAAAACCGCCAAGAAGCGGTCGAACAGGTTGCCAAAGACGTCGATCTGATTCTCGTCGTGGGTTCGCCGAACAGTTCCAATTCGAATCGCCTCGTGGAAGTCGCGCAGCGCAGCGGCGTCAAAGCCCAATTGATCGATTCCGCGAGGGATATCGACGTAAAATGGCTCGAAGGCGTTTCGCGCGTGGGTTTGACCGCGGGGGCGTCCGCTCCAGAAGTTCTCGTCGAGCAAGTGAGCGAACGCCTTGCCGAATTTGGCTTCACCGATCAGCGCGATTTGGATTTGATCCGCGAGGACGTGCGCTTCACGTTGCCGCCGGAATTGGCGACCATCGCGCCGGCGCCGCGCCGCTAAAATTTTGCGGGACTCGGCAGGGGACGCCGAGCAGGTCCGGAGTGAGTTCCAGCCCAGTGTTTGCACCATCCGGCCATCGGTGCCCTGGCGCGGTAGCCCGGGAATACAAGACAAGGAGTTAGACCTTGGCGGTCAAAATCGTCCGTCAGCCGAAGAAGATTGCCTTGATTGGCGCGCCCTCCAGCGCCGCGGGATTCGCGCCGGGAACCGAGAAAGCTCCGGCGGCGCTGCGCGCGGCGGGGCTCGCCGAAAAGCTGCAGGCTGCGGGCTACGAAATCGTCGATTACGGCGATTGCGCTCCGCGCCTCTTCGCGGATGACGATGAACACCGGCGCGCCCGCAATCTCACCGAAATCGTCGCGGGCCTGAATGATCTCAAGCTGCGCGCCGAGCTGGCGGTAAAAAGTGGCGCGCTCGTTCTGGTTCTGGGCGGCGACTGCGCGCAAGTGATCGGCTTGCTTACCGGCGCGCGGCGTTATTACAAGCACCTCAATCTTTTGTGGATGGATCGTGACGCCGATCTAAACACTCCCGCGAGCACCCCCTCCGGCCGCATCGACGGGATGGTGGTGGCGCACATCATCGGTAGGGGCGCGCCAGAACTAGTGCGCTTCTGGAGCGAAGCGCCGCTGGTGCGCGAGCCGGACGTGACGCTGTTTGGAATCGAGAGGCTCGATCCGCCGGAGCAGGAGTTCCTCGGTAAGTCGCCGATGCGGCATATTCTGGCCGCCGACATCCAATCCAAAGGCAGCAGCAAAGCGGCGCACGATGCGCTGGCGCAAGTGCACGCCGATGCGCGCGAATTCGTTCTCCATCTCGATGTCGATGTGATCGCGGCGGAAGAGTTTCCGGCGGTGAATGTGCCAGGCAGCGGCGGATTGCGTTTCGACGACGTGCGCGCGTTCTTCATCGAGTTTGTGAAACACAAGAATCTGCTCGGTCTGGACGTGGCGCAGTACAATCCAGACAAGGATTCCGACGGCAGCAGCGCGAAGAAGCTCGTCGATCTCTTGGTGGAAGCGCTTTCCGCGCGCCTCGAAGCGCTCACGGTGCCTGCAGCAGAGCCCGCGGCGGGTCCGGAAGAAATGTCGTCGTCAGGAACGACCGCGTAGACCTCCTTTGCTTCTTCACTGAAAACCGACACCTGAAAACGACTACGGAACACTCGACGCGGCGGCGGCACGTTTGCGCAGATAGCGCGCGAGGCCGAGAAAAGAAAGATTCAAGCCGGCGCTGAAGGCGTAGTGGTCGGCTTCGCCACTGGGGAGATGCTTGGAGATTTCGGCGTAGGTCGCGGACATGAAAGAATCCATGGCGGCGGCGTCGCTGGTGGCGGTGCGCAAGATTTCCGCGGTGAGCGCGGCCCAGCGGCGCAGGCGTTCGCGGAACAATAAAATGTGTTCCGAGGGATCATCCGAATAGCCGTAATGCGTGAGAAAGAGGCGCGTCGGTTTGCGCTCCAGGATGGCGGCGAAGGATTTATCCCAGATTTCCAGATCGATGTCCGGTGGGGGAGTGGCGGGCATCGCGAAGGAATTTCCCGCGATGCGCACACCGGTGGTGTCGCCTACGAAGGCGACGCCTTCGGCTTGGTCGAAATAACTGACGTGATGCGAAGCATGGCCGGGCGTGTAAACGACTGCGAGTTTGCGCGAGCCGAGCGTGAGCGTTTCGCCCCCTTCGAGGATACGCAAATTTTCCGCCGGAACGGGAAGGTCTTCTCCGAACAAGCGCTGCAAATCGTTGGGCCACAGGCGCTGCGCGCTGGCAAGGAGCTTGGAGGGATCAATCATGTGCGGCGCGCCAAGCTTGTGGACATACACGGCGAGCCGGGGATTCTCGCGGACCAGCGCGCCGGTCGCGCCGGCGTGGTCCAGATGGATATGCGTGAGAAGGATGGCATGGAGATCGCCCACGCCGAGGCCGAGGGTCTGCAGCTGTTGACGGAAAGTTTCAAGAGTGGAGCCCGGGCCGGGGTCGACGACGGAGCGATGTCCGTCCGATTCCAGAAGCGCGGCGGCAATGGTGTGCGGCCGCCCGGTCCAAAGATTGTCAAGTGTGGTGATGGAAGGCATGGCGGCGGATAGTTTAGCCTAGCTTAGCTGCTCGTTAACAATTTACCTCCCCCCCACTTTTTCGCTTCTGCGCGTTCTAAAGGGCTCGTGTTTTTGGAACTGCGGATTCTAAAGGAGATAGCTAAGAACCGAAGGGGTTAATGCTCTAAGGATGCTCCTGGCGGATCAGCAGCGGCCACCCCGGTAGGACAATAGCCCGTTTTCGCAAACCTTGCCATTGTCCGGCGAAGGGGCGGCGTCATCCAGCTTGAGCGGAAGCTCTTTTTCCCCGAGCTGTTCCAGATACTCTCCCACAGACCGGCCGCTGGCAGATGCCAGGGCTTCGAGTGCGACGGCGATTTCGGGTTTTTAAATCCAAGGTCATGAGACAATTCTCCAGCTCACCTAAAAAAGTTTAGGCCACCTGTGGTTGTCTGTCACAGGCAAAATGCATTTGCGCCAGTATTTGCGTGGTTTTAATGTCAGGCAAGAAATAGGAGACACGGAACTCATGACCAAGATAACTGCTATTGCGGCACTTACTTTGGTTTGCTTCAGCATGGGTTTGGACGCGCAGCAACCTCCCGCTGCAGCGGCCGCTTCTGGTACAGCGCAGACGGAGGTGGACGAATACACCCGCTACGAATTGCTGGCGCCCGAAACCGTGAGTTTCAAGATCTATTACGAAGTAACCGCGACGACTGCGGGAGCCAAGGTGTACTTCAATCCGATTCGCAAGGGGAGCGCGGCGAGCGACGAAGCGGCTTACGATGCGATGAGTGGGGAGCCCCTGCGGTTTGAAGTTGTCAGCGGAACGGAGGCTCGCAAGGATCCCTTGATGTCTGAGGCAGATCTTGCTGGGAATTACATCAAGGTGCAACTGGCGCGCGCTGTTCCAGCGGAGGGGCAGGGGCGCATCCTGATCGTCAAGACGTACCAGGATGCCAAGAGCTACTACCGCGAGGGCGAGACCATCGTTTTCAATCGCAGCTTGGGCATTCGGCGGAACAGCGTGGTGTTGCCTGCGGGATACGAATTGGTGGCTTGCAACGTCCCTTCGCAGGTTTTGCCGGAGGCGGATGGGCGCATGGCCATCAGCTTCATGAATGCCGGCGCTGAGGAAGCGCACTTGATGCTGCGCGCTAAGCCGGGCGCGCAAACGGGGCCGTCTGCTGCGCCGCATCCAGCGACGCAAAAGCGCAGTTGGGAAGCCCCGTTCGAGGGCCAAACGGAGCGAGAGCGACTTTCCGAGCGCGCGCATCAGGACCGCGATATCGTTTATTTTTTGCAGCAACCGGAGACGCACGCTTTCAGCTTGTATCACGACTACACGGAATCGCGGCCCGGCACAGACAAATACCTCAATGTAGTTCGAGAAGGCAGCACGGTTTCCGATCCTTCGGCGTATGTGCTGGATACCGGCGAAAAGCTGGCAACGCGGCTGATGACCGGCGCGGAACTTGCCGCGGCGAAGATCGCATCCGAGGAAGCGGTCAAGCCGGCGACGCAAATCGTTTTGATTTCGTTTCCGCCGGTGAAGAAAGGGCAATCGATGCGCTTGCGGATTTCCGAGACGTATACGGCTCCGGCGAGTTACCGGTTGGATGGCGACGAACTGGTTTTTGACCGTAGCCTGGGCCGGCCGCGGAATGCCGTCGTCCTTCCTGCGGGATGGTATTTGACGGCCAGCGCGATCCCCGCGACGGTTACGCAGCTTGCCGACGGCCGCATCCGCCTGGATTTCTGGAATGGGCGGCCGGATTCCGTAGATGTAGTGCTGAAAGCCAAGCGGCGAACAAGTCCGGCACAGCAAGGGCACTAATGGGCCGCGGGGAGAAAGAGAGATTTCTCTCTCTTAGGAATCAGTCGCCCGTGGCATCTGACCTATAAGGCAGCAGGGCAGCGCGTAGGCAAAGCCGGGAACGGCGAGAACGGCGAGGAAGTAGTTGCACGGAAAGCGAGTTGTGGAATAACCTTACCGGGCCGCGTCCTTTTTGCTTTTCAGGTTTCTCCTTCTGTCGAGACAGGAGTGTGGGGAGAGGTGGGCCTGGACTAAGCGACGAGTGGAAGAACTGGCAATGCGTCTTAACGGAGCCCGCCAGCAGCAGGCGGGCGCGTGAATCAAACGGGATTGCAATGAGGGAGCTCAGGAGGAATGGGATGCGCAATTGGTGTGCAGCAGTTGGGATGAGCGCGCTTTTGGCTTTGCCGCTGTGCGCGCAGCAGAACAGCACTGCGAAGCGCGACGATACGGCGATGGCGGCGGCGCCAGCGGAGAAAAGCGCGGCTTCCAGCAATGCTCCGGCGGTTAGCAACGCTGCGGAAACGAACAGCGCCGTGGGGAGCGGCAATGCGATCGCGAGGAAGGGTGTATTCGCGTTGCCAGCCACACCGCGGCCGACTCCTTTTCCAGCAGAAGCACCGCCGGAGAAGGATACGCGTCCACCGGGTCTGTTGTTGCCGCGATTTGAGATTGCGGGAACCTATGACTACCTCAATTTTTCGCCCGGTGATCCGTTTACGAGTTACAGCAACAATGGTGGAGCGGCTTCCTTTACCTATAACGGGTCGAAATGGCTGGGCCTTACGGGCGAAGTGGGCACGTATGGCGGGCAGCGCAACATTTTTCCGGTGACCGGAAACAACAATACGGTGAACGCCGGAGTCACTTCGTTTTTGTTTGGCCCGCGGCTGAACTGGCGCAAATTTGATTATTTTGTTCCTTTCGGTGAGTTTCTAGTGGGTGGTGCGCGAGGCAACGGCCAGGTCACCGGCGCCGGTCAGCAGGATGCGTTCGCTCTGGCGGCGGGCGGCGGCCTGGACATGGTGCTGACGAAGAATCTGGCGTGGCGCGTGGCGCAGCTGGATTATTTCATGACCACTTTCTCTGGGACTTCGCTCGCGGCCACCGCGAGGCAGAACAGTTTCCGGGCCGCGAGCGGCATCGTGGTGCGCTTCGGCATTCCCAATCCGCCGCCTCCGCCGAACCATCCGCCGGTGGCGGCGTGCTCGGTGACTCCAGCTTCGATTTTTGCTGGTTCGGGCGACAGCGTGGCCGTACACGTGACGGCGAGCGACCCGGACAACGATCCATTGACATACACCTACACGGCCACGGGCGGAACAGTTGAGGGCACAGGTCCGGAAGCGCGCTGGAATTCGACGAGCGTGGGTGTTGGTTCGTACACCGTGAACGTGAAGGTGGATGACGGGCGGGGTGGGACGGCGTCGTGCGCCGCGGACATTAAAGTGGAAGAGAAGCCCAATCGTCCGCCGACGGCGTCGCTCTCCATCGAGCGCAGCCCGATTTTTCCGAGCGAGCGCACCGGCGTCGCCTGCAACGGCAGCGACCCGGACAACGACCCACTGACCTACGCCTACACCACCACCGGCGGAAAGATCGTGGGCAGCGGCTCGAATGTACAGTTTGATCCCACCGGCCTGCAGCCGGGGAGCTACACCGTAAAGTGCACGGTCAATGATGGCCGCGGCGGCACCGCCGAGGCAGCTGGGAGCGTGGAGGTGAAGGAAGCGCCGGAGGTCAAGGTAATTCAAAGACTGGAAGCCAAGCTGGCGCTGCACAGCATCTACTTCCCGACGGCGCAGCCGACGGTGGCGAAACCGATGGGAGGATTGCTGCCCAGTCAGGCGGTTACGCTGGACCAGCTCGCCAGTGACTTCCTGTCGTATTTGAAGTATCGACCGGAAGCCAAGCTGACTCTGGAAGGCCATGCGGACATTCGCGGCGCGAAGGACTACAACATCAAGCTTTCCGAGCGGCGCGTGGAACGCAACAGGAGCTACCTGGTGGAGAAGGGCGTACCAGCGGATAAGCTGGAGGTCAAGGCGTTCGGCTTCGAAAAGAACATGACTGACGCGGAGGTTAAAGCGCAGGTCGAAGCCGATCCGGAAATCAGCCCGGAGGAAAAGCAGAAGATCCTCAAAAACCTGTTGACCGTGCGGCTGGCCAGCAACCGGCGCGTCGACGTCACGCTGAGCACTACCGGCGAACAGTCCGTTCGCCGCTTCCCCTTCAGCGCCAAGGATGCCTTGACGCTGCTCAGCAGGGGCGGCGGGGAAACAGCCAAGAAGAAGACAGCTGCGCCTGCGCCGGCGAAAAAGGCCAAACCCTAAAAAAACTCGAGGGCCTTACCCTGGCCAGTAGCCGCTCGCTGCATCTGGTAGGGAACGGAACAATACGAGCACCAGCTCCCGGGCTCTTCCATAGGTTTCGGGGAGCCCGCTCCATTTGGTGGGCGATGGTGGGGGTTCCCGGAGGAGTCCATTCCCAGATTACGACTGAAACGGGTGCTTGGGCGGAAACTCATATCAAAATGAAACTTGCCGACATGGTTCTAATCCAACTAATGTCTTGAAAGATAAATAAGCCTGGTGGCGTTCCTGAAACGGAACTCGAAATGCTGGCAAAGCTACCAACCGGAGGCTTATCATGGTCCCAGTCATGACTGAGGAAGTAGCGGTCCGCCGCGACGTTCTGCCGATGAGCATTCTCATCGTGGATGATGAGGTGTCCATTCGCGAGACCTGCGCTACGGTCTCGGAACAGTGCGGGATGAAGGCCGTCGCGGTGGCCACTGCCGACGAGGCGCTGCAGGTCCTGGAGCATTCCGCCATCGACATCCTGTTGACCGATTTGAAGCTGCAGCAAAGCAGCGGAGTGGAACTGTTGAAACAGGTGCACGAGCTCCATCCGGAGGTAGCGGCGGTGGTGCTGACGCAGTACGGAACGATCGAATCGGCGATGGAAGTGAAGCGCATGGGCGCGGTGGATTACGTCACGAAACCGTTCCGCATCGAGGAACTGCGCACCCGGCTGGAGGGCGTGGCGCGCGCCGTGGAACTGCAGCAGGAAAACCGCCTGTTGCGCGAGCAGCTGCGGACGCGCCCGGGATTCGGCGGGCTGATCGGCGTCTCCAGGAAAATGCAGCGCGTCTACAAAATGATCGAAAAAGTGAGCCAGCATGAGTATCCCGTGCTGGTGCTGGGCGAAAGCGGAACGGGAAAAGAGCTAGTGGCGCGGAGCATTCATTATTCGGGGCCAGGCAAGGACCGGCCGTTTGCGCCGGTGGTCTGCTCGGCGCGGGTGCCCACAGTAATTGAATCCGAGCTGTTCGGTTATGTAAAAGGCGCTTTCGCCGAGGCCCTGCAGGCCAAACAAGGTTTGCTGGAAGCGGCGCGAGGCGGCACGCTTTTTCTCGACGAGATTGGCGATATGCCCGTGGACTTGCAGGCCAAGCTGCTCCCTGCCTTACAGGAGCGCGAAGTCAAGCCCATGGGCTCCACGGAACGCCGGCATATCAACGTGCGCTTTATCGCGGCCACCAACCGGGACTTGCAAACCGCCATTCGCTCGGGAGCTTTCCGCCAGGACCTTTATTTCCGGTTGAACGTGGTACAGATCAAGCTGCCGCGTCTGCGCGACCGCAAGAGCGACATCCCGATTCTGGTGACTGCTTTTCTCGAAAAATTTTCTGATCCGCAAGGGCCGGTGCGCACCATTTCCGAAGACGCCATGCGGCGGCTGATTGCCTACGACTGGCCGGGAAACGTGCGCGAACTGGAAAATGCCATCGAACGCGCCGTCTCTCTCGGTTCCGGGCCGATCCTCGCCGTCGCGGACCTTCCCTCCAACTTACAATATCCGACTACGGAAAGGGCGCCAGCGAAAGACGAGATTCTGCCGCTCGAGGAGCTGGAGCGGCGCGCGATTCTCCGCACGCTGCGCGAAACGGGCGGCGACAAACTTTCCGCGGCGCGCATGCTGGGCATCGGGAAGACGACTTTGTACCGCAAGCTGAAGCAATACCACATGGAGCACGCCGAGGAGTAAACGCGCTGGGTGCTCCGCAGGTTCTTTCCCGCAGGTCGTTAGAATAATCATTTCACTCCGGCGGTCATCGAACATCATGTTCCAGTTGCAGGTTACTTTCCGTGCCCGGCGTGGAGAGCAACTGCCATGGTTCCAGTTTCCGCGCCCGCCCGATCGAGGAACGAAGACGACTTCCTAAACGCTCGGACAAAACTGTGGATGCATTGGAGGCCAGGTGAGCCGAATCCTGGAGGCCACGAGCAGTCTGCGGTCGCTTCCACCCGCGCTACTCTCGGACTGGTGTAATTCATACACTCAGGGAATTATCTGAGCCATGATTAAAGGTCTTTTGTTGATTGACGACTCCCTATAGGTTATGGGAGGCTGCCTCCGACAATAAACACCGTTCACCTGTTTGCTTAATTTCAATGATGTGCTCGCCGGGCCATAACTCTCGGAGTGCTTGTGGTCCCCGAGAGGGACCATATTTTACTCGTAACGCAACGCCACCATGGGGTCTACTTTCGTGGCGCGCCGCGCTGGAACGAAGCAAGCCAGCAGCGCTGCCCCAACGAGGAGCAGGGTCACTCCACCGAGAGTCAGTGGGTCAGTGGCCGTGACGCCAAAGAGCAGCGACTCCATTGTGCGCGTCAGGGCCAGCGAACCGGCAATCCCCAGCGCCACACCCACGAAAATCGTGCGCATTCCCTGGCCCAGGATCATTCTCAGGACGTCGCCGGAAGCGGCGCCGAGAGCGACACGCACGCCGATCTCGCGCGTGCGCCGGCTGACGGAATAGGCCATCACGCCAAAAACGCCTGCCGTCGCGAGCAGCAGCGCGACGATTCCGAAAAATCCAATGAGGATGACGTTGAATCTCCGCGAGCCCAGCGAAGCGGAATAGATTTGCGAAAACGTCCGGAACCTAGCGGGAATCTCTGGGTCCAGGTCCTGCAGGATTCCGCGCGCCGCGGAAGTAACCAAGCGCGTGTCAGCATCGCAGAGCATCGTCACGGTGATGGCCGGGTGCGGCCGTTGGAACAAATTCACGTAGACGGTCGGACGCGGCGGCGCATCCAGGCCGTATTCGTGAACGTCCGCTACGATCCCGACAATCGTCAGCAAGCGCAAATCGCCATCCATGTTTCCAAAGTCGATGGTGTGGCCGATGGGATCCTGATTCGGCCAGCGGTCGCGCGCCAGCGATTCGCTGATCACCGCAACGTGCGGAGAATCCGGGCCGTCGCGCTCGTCAAAGATTCGCCCGCGAATCAGCGGAATTCCGAGAACTTGGAAGTATTCGTCGGTGACGACGCCGAAATCGGCGCTGCCAAGGCGATCCTTTTGCTGCATCAGCGCACCAAAACCATCCATGGTCTTGGGAATCTCGTTCTGCGTCATTAGCAGAAACATTCCGTTGGGAAGGCCGCCTTCCAACGGCAGGCCGCTCGTCGCCCCAACCTTGCGTACGCCCGGAATTTGTTTGAGGCGTTCAATCAAGTTTGAAAAGAAAATCCGCTGACTTGCTTTTGCTTTGGGCTCTTCCAACCACGGAAGCGACACGTCCATCGTCACAATTTTGTCCACGCGGAACCCGGGATTCACTTCGAGCACCTTCAGCAGGCTGCGCCCGAGCAATCCCGCTCCGACCACGAGAACCAAGGTGATCGCCATCTGCGCCGCCACGATGGCCCCGCCAATCCGCCGGCTGCCTTGCGAGCCTGCTTGCCCGCGCCCGCCTTCCTCAAGTCCCTTGCGAACGTCCCCGGAAGTCGCGCGCGCGGCGGTGAACGCTCCGAGCCCAGCGGCGACGGCAGTGGAAAGAAGGAGCGCGAACACAAGTACTGGAATACTGATCGCGACGCTGTCCAGTCGCGGCAGATTTTGCGGCGCGAGCCGTAGCAATCCCGCCAGGCCCCAGAACGCTCCCAGCACGCCGAGGCCTCCGCCAACCAGCGAAAGCAGAAAGGCTTCAGTAAGAAATTGGCGAACCAGCCGTCCGCGCGCGGCGCCTAGCGCGCTGCGAATCGCCAACTCGCGCTGTCGCACCGACGCTTGTGCCAGCAGCAAATTCGCCACGTTTGCGCACGCCACGAGCAGCAGAAATCCCACGGCCCCGAGCAGGACCAGCAGCGCCGGGCGAGCTTTGCCTGTCATGGAGTCCTGAAGCGGGACGACCATTCCATCTTTGAGGAGATAATCGCCTTGCTCGCTCGAGGTTTCGTGAATGCGCCGGGCTATCGCGCTGATATCTTGATTCGCTTGTTCGACGGTCACACCGTCTCGCAAGCGCCCGACCGCCTCGTAGTTATGCGATGTCCTGCTTGGATTCTCGCCGTCCAGATCAGCTGGCAGCCACAAATCCACGTCTGGTGGGAAACGAAATCCGGCCGGAAGCACGCCGATAACCGCGTAGGCCGCGCCGTCAATCTTCAGGTGCGACTGCGAGAGGTCTTGCGGCGCTCCGAGGCGCTGCCGCCAATACCCATAGCTGACCAGAACGGTGGGGCCGGCACCTTTTTTGGCGTCGCTAGCGCTGAAATCCCGCCCGAGGATTGGCTGAACTCCGAAGACCTTGAGAAAGTGGGGGGTGACACCCGCGACCGTCGTACGCGTCGGCTCCAAAGCGCCTGAAACGGACACGACGTTGTCATTGTACTTCGCAATCGCTTGAAAGCTGCGGTTTTGATCGCGAAAGTCGTCGAAGTTTGGGTCTGCCAGGCGTGACGGCCGGCCCTCAGAGGTGACCTCGAACACCGCCATGATGCGGCTCGCATCGGTGTACGGCAACGGCCGCAGCAACACGCCATAGACCACACTGAAGATGGCCGTGGCCGCGCCGATGCCCAAAGCGAGCGTGAAGACCATGACCGCGGTGGTGCCGGTGTTCTTGCGGAGTTGGCGCAGGCCATAGCGGCAATCGGAGAGCAAGGAATCGAGCCAATTCCCAAGCCGCTGCTCGCGGACTTGTTCTTTTACCTGTTCGACGCCGCCAAGGTCGATCCGCGCGGTACGTTGCGCTTCCTCAGGCGTCATGCCCGAGCGAATGTTTTCCTCGGTCAGCAATTCGAGGTGGGCATGAACCTCCTGGTCGAGGTCCGCGTCCACGCGGCGAGAGGAAAAAAGATTTCGCAGGTAACTTCGGGCTTTCACAAGGAGCGGCATGACTAAACACCTCTCTACGATGCTTGCAGTGCTTGAGCGATGGCCCAAGTGATGCGACCCCATCGCTCGGTTTCCAGTTCGAGCTGCTTCAATCCTGCTTTGCACAATCGGTAGTATTTGGCCCGGCGGTTGTTCTCAGACTCGCCCCAAAAAGAGGAAATCCAGCCTTCTTCTTCCATGCGGTGCAGGGCGGGAAAGAGCGAGCCAGGTTTCACGACAAAAGTGCCGCCGGTGATCTGCTGGATCCTGCGTGAAATTCCCAATCCGTGCATTTCGCCGGCGATCAGCGATTTCAAGATCAGCAGGTCCAAGGTGCCTTGCAAAAGGTTGGTGGGTTCAGGATTCAAGAGCCATCTCCTGTCGGCATTCTATAGGAATCATAAAATCCTACCTATAGAATGTCAATAGGAGGAAGCTTTTCTTTTTGAGGTCACCAGTCCGGTTTCTTCGATCTTTGATCCTCTACCTGGTCAGGGATTTATCAGTCGATTTACCGGGGGGTCAGATCAGGAGACAGCGTAGCGAAAGGACTCAGGGCCAGGCCTTGCGAGGCTCCGGGCAAGCCGGCGGTAGAAACATCAAAAGCGAAGAGAAAGACAAGAACCGACCTAAAGGTCGCCGCTACGGCAGGGGCTGGGAACGCGAGCGGAGAATGGTTAGGGCCATGGCGATTTGAGCGGAATGGTAGATGGTGTGTTGGACGATGCCGGGGAGCAGGATTTCGTAGGGGTAGGTGCGGCCGGGAACTTGCTTCGGTAGATCGGCGAGGGGAAAATGGCGGAGTTTTTCTTCGAGCAGGTCGCGACTCTCGTCCCAACGCGCGAGGAGTTCGTTCCAGGGAATGGGCGGCTCGGCCCATTCCTTTTCGGCTTCCCAACGAGGCATGGGATGGCTTTCCGAGGTGTTTCGGACTCTCTCATTCCAGAGCAGCAGATGCTGAAGCAGGGCGGATATGGTATGAGCGCCTGGAGCGGGTGGCGTGGTGGCAAGTTCGGGAGAAATCTGGGCTAGCAGTTCGGCAAGCGAAGGTCCGTACCAAGCGTCTTTGATCGTTACGGCGCGGTAAGAATCGGCGATTTGTTGGGTTGCGATCATGGGTGCCTAGCGGAGACGCGTGGACAGTGGCGGTGTCTCCGGCAGGCTCAGTTTACATCAGGCGGGGTCGCGGTGAGATGGAAGGGGATCATCCCGACCGGATCGGGATCGGCGCTCCACAACTGCGGTAGAGCTTCGATCCGAAGGTCTGCATGTGGAAGAAGGAGCCGGTCTCGGCCGAATCCATCGCCCGGATGGCGGACAAGGGCCAGGGTGTTTCGCGCTTTTTCAGCAACTCCGGCGAGATGAGAAAACCGATCCAGCTCGTGAATGTGGATTTTACGGCTTCGATGCTCCGAAGAACTGGACAGCGCCGCCAGCGGGCTGAACGTCAGCAGGCAGGCGGTCATCAAGACATTCATTCGCCACGGATTGGACTAGAGCCAGAGGGCGAGAGCGTCTCGCCGCAGCGCAAAACGCTCCTAACTTCAACAATGAGAATCAGAAAGTGGAAATTTGAAAACAGAAAAACGAAGAGCAGGCACGATATATCGTGCCCCAACGCGGAATTAAGCAGGGCTAGCGATCATGAAAGAGTGCGGCCGCCCATCAATCTCCAGCCGTGGCGGGCGACGGGGCGGATACCGTGGCGGTGGGAACTCCGGCAGGGGCGCGGCGGGGGCGGCGAAGGTCTTGCCACTGGAGGACGACGTCGGCGAAAAGAAGGGAAAAGGCGACGCAAGCCCAGACGACGGTTTCATCGAAGGCGCCGCCCTTTTCCAATCCGGTAACGCCGAGGACTACACGCACTTCGAGAAAGACGATGGCCACGGCGAAGCTGCGGGTCATCCACTGACGGTGCTGCTGGACTTTGCCTTTGAGAATGAAGGCGAAGGCGATGCCGGTAGTGAGCATCCACAAAATGGCGTCGACAGCGGCGGCAGCGCTGCAAGAACGAGCGCCGCCCATGCGCTCCTCGAAATACTGGATGTAAAAGCCGAGGGGAGCGGCGACGAAGACGCCGGCGACATAGAAGCGACCGAACACGCGGTGGAACCTGGCGAAACGCTGGCGGAGGCGTTCAGAGAACTGCATGGGTCCGAGCAAGAGAGCGCAAGCGCCCATCAAGCCGTGCGGGAGAAGCCACCACTTGAAAGTGCTGATGTGCAGCCACTCGGGATCCTTGGCGTCGATGAGGAAATGCTCGTTATGGCGAAGAACGTAAGCGACCATCAGGCCGATGAATCCAAATACAAGATATTTCGCGCGCGGCCGCGACAAGCGCTGGGACGCAAGCGGTGCGGTAGACAATTTTAGGCTCCTAGACGAGGCGGGACAATGGAGACAGGATACATGGAATGAGCGTGCCGCAAAGAGAAAAAATTGGGGTTACTGTCTGCGATACTTGAAGAGTAATGTAAGGATTCGAGGGGGTTGCAGTTATTGCTTGGGAGTTGTCACGAGTTTGGCGGCAGGGGCGGCCCGGCGCTCGGCGCGGCGTTCTTGTTCGAGTTGCTGGGTGTGGTCGGCGATTTGGTCGTCGAGGGCTTTGATTTCGCGGGCGAGGTGGAAGTTTTGTGGGTCTTTCGAGTAGGTCTCGAATAGGGAGTCGCGCTTCTTTTTGAGCTCGTCGCGCTTCTTTTTCCAAACACCGGATACTGCAACCATGGGTTAAAACCTCTGGAGTAGTGTGCGCTCTTTTGTGGTTTGTGGATAGGGGCATAGAGTCGAAGAGTCCGGCCTAAAGGCCGCCGCGGGGCGTCCGCAGGGGCCGACGTCTTTACGGACGAAAAGGCTAGGAGCGAAAGAGGACGGATTCGCGCTGGAACATTTTGACCGCCAGGAACAGGGCGGCGGCGGCGTAGACGCAGGTGGATGCAAAGATGATAGCGATGTAATTCCAGTGGTAAGTGCCGATCACCAGCTCTTTGCAGAGCAGACTGACATTGAGGATGGGAACGATGGCCAGCTTGGGAGTGAGCTCGACACCCGGGAGCATCGCGGCAATGGCAGGGAAGATGACGATGAAAATGAGCGGCATGATGTAGCTCTGCGCTTCTTTGTAGCTCTTTGCGAAAGTGGAGATGGTGATCAGGACGGAAGAGAAAAGGACCGCCAGCGGAACGGCCATAATGAAGACGGAAAGCGCGGCGGCAAAGCCGATGTGCAGAGTGGTTTCCGCCTCGCCGGCCTGGATGGGCTTGGTGCGCAGGGCATTGGCGATGGTGAAGGAAATGCCCATGGAAATGACGGAGAGCGCAGCAGTGGTGAGGGCGGTGGTGAAAACCAAGAGGAACTTGCCGAGGACGAGATGCGCGCGCGAGATCGGGCTGGAAAGAATCGTTTCCATGGTGCCGCGTTCTTTTTCGCCGGCGGTGAGGTCCATGGCAGGATGCATGCCGCCGTTTAGACACAGAAAAACGACAATATAGGCGATGAAGCCGCCGAAGAACAGCGCCCCGCCGGATTTTTCAGGCGGGGCAACGTTGTGAGGTTTGATTTCGAAGGGCTTGAGGACGCTGACGGGGAGATTTCTAGCGGCCAGGCGGTCTTTAACGACGGAGTCGCGATAGTCGATGAAAAATTTCTCGACTTTGTCTTTGGCGGTATCGGATTTGAGGTCGCCTTCGTATTCGTGAATGAGGACAGTCTGTTCCTTCCCGTTGGCGAGATTGCGCTCGAAGCCTTCGGGGATTTCGACGACTACGGGAACCTGCTTGTTGACGACTTCCTCTTTCCAATTGGCTTCCAGTGGAACGATCTGAATTTTCGGCACTTGTTGCAATCCCGCGAGGACATTGGGGGAATCCTCGCCACCGATGACCATCACTTTGGGAGTTTCCTCTTTCGCTTTTCCGATCAGAACGGCGATCATGGCGCCGAAGCCGACGCTGAGAAGTGGAAAAATGACGAGAGGAAGAACAAACATGGTGATGAGGGTGCGGCGGTCGCGTAGAGATTCCGTGAGTTCCTTGCGATAGACGATGCCGATGTTACGCAAAGACATGTTAGTGGGCCTCCGCTGGGATGAAGTGGGGTGCCACGATCTTGACGAAGATTTCCTCGAGTTCGTGTTCGGCGTACTTGTCGCGGAGCTGCGCGAGAGTGCCTTCGGCGAGGAGCTTACCGGATTGGATGATGCCGATGGTGTCGCAGAGTTTTTCGACTTCGGACATGATGTGAGTGGAGAAGATGACGGTTTTGCCGCGGTTGCGGCATTCGCGGATGAAGTCGATGATCGAGCGCGAAGTCATGATGTCGAGGCCGTTGGTGGGCTCGTCGAAGATCATGACGGGGGGATCGTGGACGAGGGTGCGGGCGATGGAGGTTTTTTGCTTCATGCCGGTGGAGAGCTTGTCGCAGCGGCGGTCGCGAAAGTCGTTCATGTCTAGACGATTGAAAATGTCGTCGATGCGCTTCTTCAAGGTGGCTTCGTCTAAACCATTGAGGCGGCCGAAATATTCGACCATTTCCTGGGAGGTGAGGCGAGGATAAAGGGCCGTGGCGGTGGAAAGGAAGCCGACGTTGGCGCGGACTTTTTCCGGCTGCTCGACGACGTCAAAGCCACAGACGACGGCGGTGCCGTCGGTGGGCTCGAGGATGGTGGCGAGCATGCGGAGCGTGGTCGTCTTGCCAGCACCGTTGGCGCCGAGGAGGCCGTAAATTTTGCCGGGTTGGCAGGTGAAGGTGACGTTATCGACGGCACGGATTTCGCCACGCTTTTTGTCCTGAAAGCGCTTGGACAGGGCACGAGCTTCAATCATCGAGGGACCCCTTGCTGAGAGTTCATGAGACAGGATAGTGAGCGGTCACAGTGTACTACGCAGCGCGTAAGGATAATGTTACCGGCGGAACTTGGAAAATGGCAAAGGGAAGACAGAAAATCGCAAGCAGGGACAGGCCCGCTCGTCAGCCTTTGTGACAAGTCGGACACTGCTTGGCATCAAATCTGTCGGGAGTGACACGGAACATGTTATTGCACTGGATACAGACACGGTGGATGACGGGACTGATGACGGCGCCGCGCTGGACGGGTTTGCCGGTCCAAGGCGGGGCGGGGGTTTTCTCCGCCGGGCTCTCGGTGCTCATGTGAGGATTCTAGCACGGCCGGGTTTCCAGCCCAAAGTAACCGCGACGGCATCCGGAGATGCAAAAGGCGCATCATTAGGATAAGGGTGGGAGATGTTCAAACCGCTGGATGGACAAAGGATAGCAGGGAGCAGGATAAACAACGACTGCAAGGAATCTAGAGAAAGCCGCGCTGCTCTTGTTAGAATGAAGTGCCTTGGCGATTTCCTGAAACGGGTCAAGCAAGTCACGGACAAGTAGGAGAAACGCTGCGCTTTGGGGACGTACCCGCGCGTCCGGTGACGCGTGAAGTGCGAGACGGCGCAAATAGGAAAAAATGGATCGCAGGCTGCGAAATCGAATCTTGCTCTACCTGGTGCTGGCGGGAGTGCTGGCGTACGCGGGGGTGGAGCTGAGCGGGCGAAAGCCGGTGCCAAGCATTCATGCGGTGACGCCGATGAGGGAGAACCTGGTTTCGTCCATCAGCAGCAATGGGAAGGTGGAGCCCATCGCGCCGTACGTGATGCGAGCGCAACTAGATACTTTTGTGGAGCAGGTCCGCGCGAAAGAGGGACAAGCGGTAAGGAAAGGCCAACTGATACTGGAATTGGATGTGAAGGATGCGGCGGCGCGGCTGTCCGAAGCGAAAAGCAAGCTCCTAAGGGCCGAGGACGATTTGCGGGCAGCGAAGGCGGGCGGGAGAACGGATGACGCGGCCAGAGTTGCAGTGGCGAGCTTAGCCAAGATGCAAGCCGAGCGCGAGCGGCTGCAGAAGAATCATGATGTGCTGGTGCGTTTGATCGCGGAGCAAGCGGCGACGCAAGACGAACTGGCGGCGAACGATCTAGCCTTGACGAAGGCGCAAGCGGAGGTGACGCGGCTGGCGGCGGCCAAGCAGGAGTTTGCGCGAAGCCTGAAACTGGACACCGACGAGGCGGAGTTGCGCGTGCAGCAACTGCAGAACGAAGTCGCGGCACTGGGGGAAAAAGTGAGACAAGGCCGAATCACCGCGCCCGCCGATGGGACACTCTATTCCCTTGGGAGAAGCGCTGACCTTACGCCATTGAAGGCCGGAGACTACGTGAAAGTGGGTGACCTGCTGGCGGAAATGGCGGACTTGCACAAGGTTCGCGTAAGGGCGTTCATCGACGAACCGGAACTGGGCGCACTGGAGACCAACCAAGCGGTGAAAATCACCTGGGATGCGTTGCCAAACCGAAGCTGGGTGGGGAAAACGGAGGTTCTTCCGAAGCAGGTGGTGCCGCACCAGAACCGCAGCGTAGGCGAGTTGCTCTGCGCCGTGAACAACGACAAACTGGAATTGCTGCCGAATATTAATGTGGACGTGCGGATCAACTCGCGGGAGCGCATCGGAGTTTTGTCCGTGCCGCGGGGCGCAGTGGAAGCCCAAGGAGGGAAGCAGTACGTGTTTGTGGTGAAGAAGAACCAGCTGGGAGTGGGCAAATCGACACTGGAAAAGCGCGAGATTCACGTGGGCATAGCTGATGCGACCAACTACGAAGTGGTGAGCGGTCTTCAGGAAGAAGATCTAGTGGCGCTTCCCGGGGACGTGGATTTGCGAGATGGCATGAGCGTGAGGGTCATTATCACTGAAGTTTTTATCTTTCCGGAACGGTGGAATGGTTAGGCTGGCGAAGCCGGTGTTCGCCGCTCTTTGCATTGCGAACGTGGCGATGGCAGCGGCGACGGTGAACCAGGAAGCAAACCTCGAAGCAGGAAAGCGCGCGTACGAAGCCAGTGAATATGCGAAGGCCATCCAAGTGTTGCAGGCGGCCGCGGCTAAGGACCCACAGAATGGCGATGTGCAATTGCTGCTGACAAAAAGCTATCTGGAGCTGCAGGAACATGACCCGGCGATCAAGAGCGCGGAAAAGGCTGTGACGATTGATCCGCAGAATTCGGTCTACCACGAGTGGCTAGGCAGAGCGTACGGGGAAAAGGCCGATCATGCGGGGTGGTTCTCAGCCATATCTTTCGCGAAAAAGACGAGGAAGGAATTCGCGACGGCGGTACAACTCGACGAAAGGAATTACTCCGCGCGGCAAGCGCTGATCGAGTTTGATTGCAGCGCTCCGGGGCTGGTGGGTGGAGGCGAAGAAAAGGCCGTGCCGCAGATTAAGCAATTGGCGGAGCTGGATGCCGCTGAAGGATATTACGCGGAGGGCAATTGCCGGCGGCAGAAGAAAGATTTTGCCGCGACTGACGAGGAATTCAGAAAAGCATTGGAGAGCAACCCGAAATCGGCGGAGCTGATCTTCGACATCGGGGATTATGTGGTGAAACGCGGGCAGCCGGAGCAGCTGCTGGCGGTGGCGGAAGCAGGAGAACGCGCTGCGCCGGGCGACCCGAGAGGGAAGTTCTACCGAGCCGTTGCCCTGATCCTGAACAAAGTAAATCCTGAAGTAGCCGAACGACTGCTGATGGAATACGCGATGAAGGCGCCGGTGCGATCGGGATACCCGCGGCCGGCGGCGACTCACGCGTGGTTGGGGCGCGTTCTTGAAGAGCAAAACAAAACGGAAGAAGCCAAGCAGGAATTCGAGAGCGCGCTGAAATTGGACCCCAAGAACAAAATGGCGCTGGAAGCGTTGAAGCGGTTAAAGAAGAGCTAAGAGTTTCGCAGCGGGCGCGAGAAAAGTCCGGTCAAAAGGCCGATGATGGACATTCGTGAGACGGTAACAGTGGCGATCGACGCGCTGCGAGCGAATAAGCTGCGCGCGATCCTGACCTCGATAGGCGTGATTATCGGAAGTGCCTCCATCGTTCTGGTTGTTACCGTGGCGCTGACTGGCAAGAAATTCGTACTCTCCCAAATCGAAGCGGTGGGTTCCAACCTGGTACAAGCGGAGTTGGTCCAGAGGCCCGATAAGCCGCAACCAGTGAGTTATGAAATGACGCTTGAGGACATGGCGGCTGTCAAGTCCATTCCCAACGTGGTCGAAGTAGCCGGGACGCGCGAGCTTCCCATGACCGTGGTGGCCGATGGCGTGGAACGCCCCGTGAATATGGTAGGAGTGACGGAGGGTTACCAAGCGATTCGCCGGCTTCTCATTCTGCGGGGCCGCTTCCTCGATGCCGGAGACATGGAGATGCGCAGCAAAGTGTGCCTCATCACCACACAGCTTGCGGACAAGATCTTCGGGCAGGACAACCCGATCGGGAGACAGATTCGGATGGGCGAGCTGACGTTTACGGTGATCGGCGTTTTCCGCGAGCGCGTCGAGACGTTTGGCCTTTCGGATATTCAGGAAAACTCGGTCATTCTTCCTTTCACGCTGATGAAATATTACACCGGCATGGAAGTGGTGCGCCTGCTGAGCGTACAAGCAGCGCGAGCTGAAGACGTGCCCCCCGTGGAACGGGAGGTGGGCCAATTGCTGCGCGCCCGGCACCCGGCAGGAGCGGATTATAAGGTACTAACCTTGACAGCGATTCTGAACGCGGCCCGGAACATCTCGCTGGCACTGACCATCGTGCTCATCATCATCGCATTCATCGCGCTGGTGATCAGCGGAATCGGGATTATGAACATCATGCTGGTTACGGTGAAAGAGCGGACTAGAGAAATCGGAATCCGCAAGGCGATTGGAGCGGCGCGGCGCGAGATCATGTACCAATTCCTGATCGAGTCGTTTGTGATCAGCGGAGGCGGAGCGGTCATCGGGATTTTGATCGGGATCGCCTTGCCGGTGGCGGCCCAGTTGTTCCTTCCGGGAAACCTTCGAGTTCCGATTTCGCCGGCGAGCGTGGTGATTGCCTTTGTGGTGTCGTGTTCCACGGGGCTTTTCTTCGGATATTTGCCGGCGAATCAGGCGGCGAGCCTGCAACCGGTGGACTCGTTGAGATACGAGTGAGCCCGAGAAATGGAATTGTGCGAAGGAGCATGAACATGCGAATACTGGGGCGCTTTGCAGGAGTAGCGGCGCTGGTGGTGTTATGCGGCGGCGCGGCGGTGGCACAAGAGCCTCCGGCGCAGAACGCCAATCCGTCAGCAGCACAGGAACGGGCGAAAGATGGGGCGCCGGTGGCGCTGACGCTGAAGGGTGCCATTGAACTGGCGCTGCGGAACAGCAAAGAGATTCAAGTGGCGAAAATTCAGGCCAGCGTGGCGGATCGCGCCGCGCAGATCACCAAGGCGCAATTCATGCCCAATCTCTACGCCGGCTCGGGCGCGGGCTACACATACGGAATACCAGAAACGCCCGGCGGACGCGCACCATCCGTGTTTAATGTGACATACACGGAACAGATTTTCAACGAACCGCTGCGGGGCCAAGCGAAAGAGACTCAGGAGCAGTCCAAGGCTCAGAAGATTGCGCTCGAGGAATCGAGGAACAGCGTAATCACGCGGACGGCGATGGCCTATCTGGAGCTAGGGAAAGTGCGGCATTCGCTCGACCTGCTGCGCAGGGAGCAGGAGAGCGCGGAGAAGATTCTGCAAGTGACACAGGAGCGGCAGGGAGAAGGTTACGAACTGCCGGTGGAAGTGACGAAAGCGCAGCTCACCAAGGCGCAGGTGACGCAGCGCATTTTGCAACTGGAGGTCCGTGAGGATGATCTCGAAGTCTTTCTGAGATACCAGCTGGGATTTTCGGAGGGGCAAGCTATCGAGGTCACGCCCGAAGAGCTTCCGGGAGAAGCTGAACAAGCGGGAGACAATCTGGTCGCCATGGCGATGACACGCAATACCGGATTGCAGCTCGCGGAGTCCGACGTGCGCGCGAAGGAGTTTCGGCTGAAGGGAGAACGGCGCGGGTATTTTCCAACGCTGGAACTCGTTAGCGTGTACAGCGTGCTGGCGCAATTCAACAATTACAGTCAGTTTTTCCGAACGTTTCAACGGAACAATTTGAACGCGGGTATCGACGTGCACGTACCGATCTTCAGCGCACAAATCAAAGCGGCGATTGGGATGGCGCAAATCAACCTGGAGGCAGCGAAAGTCAATCTGACGAACAAGAAAACCGAACTCTCCGCAGACGTCAGGCAAAAGACGCGGAAGGTTCGAGAAAGAGATGCGGCCAAGGAAGTGGCGAGGCTGGAATTACAACTGGCGCAGCAAAACGTGGCGGTGCTGCAATCGCAATTCGCCGAAGGGAAGGTGAATCTGCGCGAGGTCGAAAAAGCCCGGCTGGAAGAGAACGAAAAGTGGATGGCTTATTTGGATGCGAATTTTCAGAAGCAGCAAGCGCAGTTGGACTTGCTAAGGACGGCGGGGCAATTGGATAAGGTGTGGCAGTGAAGCAGTGACCGGTGACTCGTGATGCTCGATCTGGAGAGTCTGGGAGTGCTCTCGGAAGCGGCGAGAAGGCTCGCTAGTGGTTTCGCAAGTCTGCCTGCTTTTGAAAATCAATCACCGGAGACGGCGCGCCTCGCGGAAGTGCTTGGGACGACCGCCGAGAGGCTTCGAGACAATTATCCGTATTTTCATCCGTTGTATGCGGGACAGATGCTGAAGCCCCCGCATCCGGTAGCGCGGCTGGCGTATGCGCTGGCTATGTGGATCAATCCGAACAATCATGCGCTGGATGGCGGGAAGGCCACGTCGGCGATGGAAAAAGAAGCGGTTGCGGAGATCGCCGGCATGTATGGGTGGAAGAATTTTTTGGGACATTTGTGTGGCGGCGGAACGATGGCGAATCTCGAAGCGCTGTGGGCGGCGGGACCACTGCATCCGGGAAAAAGGATCCTGGCCAGCGAACAGGCGCATTATACGCACGGGCGGATCAGCGGCGTGTTGCAATTGCCATTCGAACCGGTGCCGTGCGACGCGCGAGGCCGCATGGATGTGAATGCGCTAGCCAAGCGAGTGGATCGCGGAGACATTGGCACGGTGGTTGCGACTTTGGGAACGACGGCGACTGGCTCCGTGGATCCGCTCCCGGACATTCTAGGGCTTCGCGAAAAACACGGATTCCGAGTACATGCAGACGCGGCCTACGGCGGCTACTTCGCGCTTACGCAGAATCTCGGAGAAAGCGCAGCACGAGCTTTCGCCAAGATTGGAGAAGCAGACTCGATTGTGATCGATCCTCACAAGCACGGATTGCAGCCTTATGGCTGCGGCTGCGTGCTTTTTCGCGACCCGGAAATTGGGAAACGATACAAACACGATTCGCCCTACACCTATTTCAGCTCTGCTGAACTTCACTTGGGGGAAATCAGCTTGGAGTGCTCCCGTCCGGGAGCGGCGGCGGCCGCGCTGTGGGCGACCCAGAATCTGCTCCCTCTGAAGCGGGGTGGCGAATTCGCACGCGGGTTGGAACGAGGAAGAAAGGCGGCGCTGACGCTGTTCGAAAAGGTGCGGGTGGATGAGCGGTTTGTGACAGCCTTCGCTCCAGAACTGGACATTGTGGTATTCGCTCCGAGGGGCGGGAGCGTGAGCGAGGCTTCCGCGTTAAGCCGAAAAATGTTTGAGGCGACGGCGAAGAGGAATCTGCATCTGGCGGTGGCGGAATTGCCGGTTGGTTTTTGGCAGGCGAATCTTGGGACCATGAAGGTCGATCGCGAAACGATTACCTGCCTGCGGTCGGTGCTCATGAAACCAGAGCACTTGGATTGGGTAGAACGAATTTGGGAGTTGGTCTGCTCAGCGGCGGATGAAATCCCATGGGGTCCCTGACTGATTGCCTAGGGAACGTCCACAACTGCCATTCCCTCCAAGGAGATAGCCGTGCGCTGGCTGCTAACAATCAAAAACTGAAAGGTTTGAGGAGATACAAGGAAATCGGTTAAACTATCAGCTAGTGATGGGGGTCAAGTTGTGGGTGTATTTGCGGACCTTCCCTAGCGTAGCGTGGTGCAAAATACGGAACCCAGTGAGTTTGAAACGGCCAAGTCTATAAAGACGAAGGTTGAGGGTGAAGAATGCCGCATGTAATGAAGACGTTGCTGATGAATCCGCCGAGTTTTGAAAACTTCGACGGGGGTGCAAGTTCGCGGTGGCCCGCGACGCGCGAGATAGAGTCCTACTGGTACCCGGTTTGGCTGACGTACCCCGCGGGAATGATTCCAGGCAGCAGGCTGCTCGACGCCTCGCCGCACAAAGTGAACTGGCAGCAAACCGTGCAAATTTGTAAGGATTACGAATTCCTGATTCTGTTCACCTCCACGGTTGGTTTCGAGAGCGATGTCAAGCTAATCCGAAAAATCAAGGAAGCCAACCCGAGCCTGAAAATTGCCTTCGTCGGGCCGCACGGACACATCAAGCCGGATGAGACGCTGAACGCCAGCGAGGACATCGATTTTGTAACGCGCGGCGAGTTTGACCACTCGGTCGTGGAATACGCGCACGAGAAGCCGCTGAGCGAAATTCTCGGTGTCAGCTACCGCAAAGATGGAAAGATCGTGCACAACGCGGAACGCCCGCAACTGCATACGGAAGAGCTGGACGCCTTGCCGTTCGCGACGGATATTTACAAGCGCGACCTGGAAATCGAACGCTACAACGTGCCGTTTTTGCTGCATCCTTATGTTTCTTTCTACACTACGCGCGGATGCCCGGCGCTTTGCACTTTCTGCATGTGGCCGCAAACGCTTTCCGGACATGCCTGGCGGACACGTTCAACGGAAAACGTGGCGCGAGAAGTGAAACAGGCGCTCGGATACTTTCCGCAGATGAAGGAAATATTTTTCGACGACGACACTTTTAACATCCGCAAGGACCGAGTGATGGATCTTAGCGCCAAGTTCAAACCGCTGAAGTTCCAGTGGTCCTCGACGGCGCGCGTGCACAGCGATTACGAAACCATAAAAGCGATGGCGGATGGCGGGGCGCGGCTGTTCATCGTGGGCTTTGAGTCCGGCGAACCGCAAATCCTGAAAAACATCAAGAAGGGCGCGACGGTGGAAATGGGCCGCGCGTTCATGAAGAATTGCCGCAAGGTGGGGGTCAAGGTTCACGGCGACTTCATCATCGGATTGCCGGGCGAGACGAAAGAGTCGATTCAGAAGACCATTGATTACGCGAAGGAATTGGATTGCGAGACGATCCAGGTTTCGCTGGCCCACGCCATGCCAGGAACGGAGCTGCACGACACCATGGCGCAACAGGGGTTTCTGAAAGTGGAGGCGCTGGCGGATTCCGGTGGCCACCAGTTGCCGCATATCGAATATCCGCACTTGTCCAAGGCGGAGATGATGGCAGGCGTGAACCGCTTCTACGACGAATATTATTTCCGGCCCAAGGTGGTTTGGCGCATTGTCAAAGAAGCGCTGTGGGACAGCCACGAGCGGAAACGCTTGTACCATGAAGCGACGGAGTTTCTTGCACTGCGAGCCGAGCGCCTGAAGTGGGCGCGCAAGGGCGGCGAAGACTACAAAAAGCCGATGATTTCCGTGCCGGAATCGCCTTCGGCTTCCGGAAACGACTGACCTCCGCAAAATGGGAAGCGAAAGAAGACTGCGAATCAAGACGCTGGTTATGGTCTTGGCGATGGTGGTGTGCGCCAACGCCGGAGATCTGATGCTGAAGCGTGGAATGTCGCAGATTGGGGCGGTTCAGTTGACGGCCACGGGAATCGCGCAAGCGTTTCGCCTGACGGTGACCAGTGGGACGATATGGATTGCGATTTTCTTTCTGAGCGGTTTCATGCTGAGCTATATGACCGTGCTTAGCTGGGCGGACTACAGCTACGTAATGCCCGCGGGGGCTTTTGGATATGCTTTGCTGACGTTGCTGGCGGTTGTGTTTTTGCACGAATCGGTTTCGCTGCGCCGCTGGGTTGGTGTTGCGCTGATCTGCGTTGGTGTTCTGCTGGTGGGGCAAACCAAGCCACGCACGACCGCGGTGGCTGGCGAGGCTGCGGCTTGATGCGCGTCATTCTGGCACTTGTCGTTCTCATTCTTGGCAGCACCGGGGGCGAAATTGCCATCACGCATGGCATGAAGGCTACTGGGGAACCTGCCCGAATGCGGCCGCTGGAGTTGCTGCAATTCCTGTGGCGGGCGGTGCGCAATGGATGGTTTTGGGTGGGTGTGCCGCTGATGGCCTTGTCGTTTTATTCTTTGCTTGTGCTGCTCTCTTGGGAGCCGATCAGTCTGGTGATTCCCGCGTCGGCGCTCAGCTATGTGGTCGGCACATTGGGCGCCAAATACATTCTGGGCGAGCAGATTAGCGCTGCGCGCTGGGCCGGAGTCTTGCTGGTTTGCGCAGGCGTGGCGTTGGTTGCCGCGGGTTGACGGCAAACCAAGAAATTCTTCCGCGATGATGAACGAGCCTGCATGATGTTGCTCTCAGCGACGTGGCGCGATGCGGTGCTGCTGCTGGCGGCGGCTCCCCTGGTGTACTACTTGCTTGCGACGGTGGCGGCCTTGCGCTTCTTCAAACGGGAGCGGTCGCGGGTTCTGCCAGATTTTACACCGGCTGTAAGCATCCTCAAGCCTGTGCGCGGAGTGGATTTCGGTTCTTACGAAAATTTCGCGAGTGTTTGCCGTCAAGATTACCCAGACTACGAAATCTTGTTTGCCGTGAACGACGATGCCGACGCGGCAGTGCCGGTGATCCGCCGGGTCATCTCGGATTTTCCGGAGCGAAGAATCCGCCTGCTCGTGGGAGCCGAGCATCTGGGTGCAAACCGTAAAGTAAACAAGCTGGCGAGGCTCGCGCACGAAGCGCGCCACGAAGTGCTAGCGCTGAGCGATGGCGATGTGCGCGTCGGACCTCGATACTTGCGCGAGATTGTGGCTCCGCTGGCGGACGACAAAATCGGTGCGGTGACTTCCTTCTACCGCGCCATCGCCGAGAGGAACCTTGGCGCGGAAATCGAGGCCATCGGCGCTTCCAGCGATTTTTTCGGTGGAGTGTTGATGGCCGGATGGATGGAAGGAATCACCTTCGCGCTCGGAGCTTCCATCGCGACGACCAAGGAATGGCTGCGGAAAATGGGCGGCTTTGCAGCTATTGCCGGGACGCTTGCCGACGACTATGAGCTCGGGAACCGCATCGCCAAAGCTGGCGGTGAGGTGATCCTGTCGCGCGAAGCCGTCTGGACCATATACCCCGCGCAAACTCTTCGCGGCTTTTGGGACCATCAAGTGCGCTGGGCGAGGACCGTACGCTTGTGCAGGCCAGCGTCCTATGCGGGGTTGCTCTTCACCCAAGGACTTCCTTGGGCTTTGCTTGCTGCGCTCGCCGCGCCAACCAAATGGATCGCGGGCGCGTATTTGTTTGCGTACCTGATCTCACGTTTTCTGATCGCGTGGACGGTGGGAATTTGGGGAGTTGGAGACGAAGTGCTGCGGCGCAAGATTTGGCTGGTGCCGGTTCGGGACGCCCTCCACTTCGTGGTTTGGCTGGCGAGTTTTGGTTCGAATCGAATCCGGTGGGGCAATGTTGAATACGAGATTCGCCAGGGCAACATGGTCCTTCGTTCCAGCATCGCGAACGCGGCGGCAAAGACAGCAGAAGGCGTGCCGCGCCGGTAGTTTGAAACTTCTTTGTTATCGAGTGCGGTTGACGAGTGCGGAAAACCCATAAGATTAGATAGGTAGAATCGAAGCTGCCGGATCACCGGGGACATGCCGCGGTTGTTTTTTTCCTCGGAACGGGCGGTAGATCGTCCAACGGTAGGACTCCAGATTCGGGATAGGTGTTAAATCGCTAGATAAACCGTTCGGACCGTTGCACTTACGAATCAAAAAGAAGTCCGCAGATTGCCCTAAGATTGACCCAACCTGAATCAGCCGGACTGCTTCGTTTCCCGCAGAAAGAGTCGCTGCATCCAGCCACTGGCGCAAGCAAGACAGCACAACCGGAAACACTGACCTCCGCCTACGTTGATCTACGCCGACAAGCCGCAGAGTGTTCGAGTTCTGGGGGTTTGGGCACGGCCATTTTTCTTGACCAGGGGATGATGGCATGGATGTTGGCATGCTCCTGGGTGGCCTCCACCAATCCAGACAACGCGCGCCGATGTCCCCCCTCTACGGCACCTTTGCCGGATGAGCTTCGCGGGGGATCGTCGCCTCCTGCTGGGACGGAAGGGCACCATGAGTGAAGCGGAACTGCACCTGATCCGCGCCCGGATGCGCGGCGGACTCCTGGTAAAGCCAAGGGCGGCGAACTGGCCACTTCGTTGCCGTTTGGGTTGGCATACGAATGAAGTGCAACGAATCGATATGCGGTCCCCACAGTACCTCCGAAATTGCGCCATTTGAGGCCCACTTTTGCCACACCTCCTTCCAGATGACAATTCTTTCACAGCCAGTATCGTATACGGGGAGATGGGTGTATGATTTCCCGCGTTTTTGAAGGCAAAAAAGGGGTGCCGGATAAATTACGAAAACAGTGCTAACAAGGAGGCGATATGCGAGGCTTTTCGAGAACAATGCAACTGTTGCTTGCTGTCTTTCTGTTTTCCTTCTGCGCTTCACCCGCTCTGCGGGCTCAGCAGGGCGAGGAGGCAATTCGCGAGGTTAAGGTCGCCGACTTCGATTTGAATGCGGCCTATGAGGCCGGCCCAGGTCGCGTGCACGCCCTGGCCACCAACGTTGCCGGCGCCAAGGAGAAACTCGCCGCCTTCCATCGCGAGCGAAACGCCGCCGCGTCGAAGCCCCATTCAAACGCGTTCGTCGATTCAGCTTCGGCCAACGCCCTCAGTGGCCCGTACTTCTACCCCGCCGACTTGAGCAGCGGCGGCGGGCCCACATTGGCGAGTACCCGGCAGCACGCCATCTACGTGAATGCCAAAGGATCGATTGCTTCCAATTGGGGCAATCCCGAGGGCTTTCTGCGCGACTTGAATGAGAGCTCGTTCATACAGATCACTGACCAGTACGTGGGCACCAGCGCAGTCGACCGCTACCCAGTCGGCAGCCATGTGCGCGTCCACTACGGAACGCCCGGCGTGACGTTGTATGAACATGACATCGCGGCGATCGTGCACGCGGTTGCCGAGATACACGGCGCGGGCTTAGATGACATCTACCACGTGTTCCTGCCCCAGGGCACGGATACCTGCTTCGATCTCACGCCCCAGAATCCCAACCCGGTGTGCTATTCCCCTGACAACCCTGCGACATTTGCTTTTTGCGGCTATCACGACGCGGTTGCTTTTAACGACATCGGGTTCGTGCTGTTCACCGTCGAGCCCTGGCAGGGATCAAGTTCGGGCTGCGAGATCGCAACCCCTGCTCCTAACAGCGTGCTCATCGATTCCACCGACAACGTGCTTTCCCACGAAACCTTTGAGACCATCACCGATCCGATTCCTGGATTAGGGTATTTTAATCAGACTGGCGGTCTCCTGAGCGGGAACGAAATCGGCGACGAGTGCGTGTTGTTTAACTTCAGCAATTCACCCGGTGCATACGCTCCGCCGACGTTCCAAATCAATGGAAAAAACTACGCAGTCCAAACCGAGTACTCGAATACGTACCACGCCTGCGTCACACAGCCCTGAGAAATCGGGCTAAAAAGTGTCACGTTGGCGCCTGCGCGGCGGGAAAAGAGCCGATAAAGCATAATCGGGGTTTCGTTTTTCCGTAAGGCCTAGCTCGACTTTGCAGGTACCGTATGAAGCGTAAGTCGATCGGCTCAGGCACCCGAAGTTCGTCGGACTGCGTGAGGACAAAAATGCTCGGGATGTGGTCTAGCCAGGAGCTTACTGTTTTTGCTTAACCGCGAGATATCCCGTATACGCGCCGAGAACAGCGACCAACAAAGCCATCCCTGGATTTCGTCAAGGGTGAATTGTTCCGCAGCCTCCAGAGCGGCAAATTCGCCCTGTGCCGCGTGATTCTTCAAGAGCTTGGCATTCCTTTTCATACCAGCGGCTGAATTGGAACTCGTGGTACCTCGATTTCCAGATTCGAAGTCGTAGATCCGTAAATCCACACGTTTGATCCATTTCTTGTGAAAAGGGGTGAGATATCAGTGGTTATGTCACGATTAGAGGCACGTTTTGAGTAACGGACTTTGAACTGCCTGGGAGTCTCCGCAGACTTACTAGCCCTGCGTGAACACGGCACCCCAAATAACGCTTTCGCGATAAAATCCCGCGATGAACAAGCATCCAAAGGTAGGACCAATCCAACCCACACTCTTCGAGTTGGACCGGCGGGACGAGGCCACTGCTCCGGTAAAGCCGCAAGAAATCGTTCGTCCGTTCGAGATTCCCGACACTCAAATCCTGCTGGGCACGTCGTCTTTCACGGCGTCCGGTTGGGAAGGCAGTTTCTATCCGAAAGGAATGAAGTCAACGAGCTATCTCTCGTACTACGCGAAGCAATTCCGCGCTGTCGAGATCGACAGCACATTTTACGGGACGCCATCCGCCCGGACTGTTGAGAGTTGGTACGATAAAACACCAGCGGACTTCGTGTTCGCGGCGAAGGTCCCACAGATCGTGACCCACGACAAGGTGTTGTTGGACTGCGATGCTGAGTTTGGTGAGTTCATTGACATCATGGGGAATCTGAAAGAAAAACTTGGTCCGTTGGTATTGCAGTTTCCGAGATTCGATAAGTGGGTGCTTAAGAGTCCTGACGAGTTTCGCGCTCGTTTGCAAACTTTCTTCAAGAGAGCGGCTGACTCGAAAACTGCCCAATTCGCTGTCGAGATTCGGAACAAGACCTGGCTTGATGCCAGATTTGCGGATGTGCTCCGGGAGCACAACGTGGCTTTGGCATTGACTGACACATTATTTATGCCGCGACCGTGGGAGCTAAAACAAAAGTTCGATCTGATTACGGCGGACTTCACTTATGTACGTTGGCTTGGAGATCGCAAGGGGATTGAAAAGCAGACCATGACATGGGACAAGACCGTCATCGACCGCACTAGCGACTTGAGAAATTGGGTGGATGTGATCAAGTCGCTGGTGAGCAACACCAAAGTCTTGAAGATTTTTGCCTTCAGCAACAATCACTATGCCGGGCACGGCCCTGCAACAGCCAAACTGTTTATGGATTTGTGGAACAAGGAACAATGAGGATTGTGCTTCCAGGTGCGATCCCACTTGATGTCCGGTGACGCGACACTACTGGCCAATCATGATGCCCGCGCATGCTTAACTCGTTTCTAGGCTGCGGGTTAGGTGCGCGTTGCACAGATTGGACCAGTAAAGTCGAAAATGCCGGCCAAATTGTTTGATCTTAAATCGTTTGCGCGCGAATCAAGGGCCAAACAGTTTTGGCCGGTAATTTTTGTACTGAACGGGACTTAGCCTCGTCCCGGCCAAGGCCGATTACTCTAAGCGGATTCATCAACAGTGTCCGGCGAATTTCCCTTCCGATGGAAATCAGAGCTTCCCAATAGACATGATTAATGCTAAAGTTCTTATCAAGCGGTGATTCATGCGGGGAATCGCGAGTTCACGCAACAAAAAATCCAAAAGAAAACTCAAAGGAGAGCCTGCCTTCGATGCCCAAGCTTTTCTCGATTCCGCCGGCGTGTCGAGAAAAGTCGTCCAGTATAGAAAGTCGCAGAAAATTTATTCTCAAGGTGATCCCGCCACGAGTGTGATCTACATTCAAGAAGGCGGCGTGAAACTGTCCGTTGTCAATGAGGTCGGCAAAGAAGCAGTTGTGGCGATACTGGGCTCCGCCGACTTTATTGGGGAGGGGTGCCTGGCAGGCCAGGAAATTCGCATGGGGACGGCCACCGCGATTGGGCCCACGGCCGTGCTGGTCATTGAAAAAAAAGAGATGATGCGCGTGCTCCGCGCGGAACATTCGCTCTCCGACCGCTTCATGGGTTACATCCTTTCGCGAAACATTCGAATCGAGGAGGATTTGATCGATCAGCTTTTTAACTCCAGCGAGAAACGGCTGGCGCGGACCCTCTTGCTGCTCGCACGCTACGGCAAGGAATCTCAACCCCAAAAGATACTTCCCCAAGTATCGCAGGAGATGCTGGCGGAAATGATTGGCACAACGCGCTCGCGGGTGAATTTTTTCATGAACAAATTCAGGAAACTAGGCTTCATTCATTACAATGGCGGGCTTCAGGTCCACAATTCTCTCCTAAGTGTTGTCCTGCACGATTAGGCACCAACTTTCGCGCTATCGGAAAGCGGCATGCTTCCACATCACTGCTGGTAACAGGGCTTACCAGCGCATACAGCAGATTGTTGGCCGGAAGGGGATTTATCGACGCCCAGGATCTCGGGGAATTCTTCTCGTCTCAATCGCCTCAGCCGCGGAAAGCTTCCTGTCTACGTGTGGTTCTGATCGCGGGGCGCCTGAATGCAACAAACATTGCTTCCCAGGAGCGACTCCACACGTGGGACAGGAGACTGCGGTCAGCTGCTTTAGGGTTAAGTCTCTCATTCGCATTCCAAGAACGTGCCATGAAACGAGCAGTAAAGCTGCTCCATTTGGCACACTATACGCACGAGCCATTGCAACTAACACAATGACGTTGGAGCAGGGCTTGTCACGCTAACGGACTCGAATGCCGTTATCGGTAAATGCCTTTTGCGTGCCCAACCACACTTCTGACAGCTCCCCGGTCCCCCGCTACTCGGTTCACTCGACATTCTTGTCGACATCGGCGTTCCTGCCGAGAAGGAGGTGATCCAGGGAGGTATGGTTTACGTTGACGTAGGGGAGGAGGCGCTTGTGGGGCTACCGAGCGCCAGCTGCAAACCGGACCTCAAGTGCCTTCCCATGTCCAGTAACTTACCAGGAGCCATTGCAACATTCTCACCAAATCGTTACTGTTGAACTCATAAGTAGGAAGATCTTTGATGGATCTCATACCGCTTGATGAGAATCTTCAGCTCTTTATTTCGCCGTCGATCGATGACTGGAAGCCGATTGAGGATCATGGCATTACTGCGGTGATAGACCTGGACGGTGATCTCGACTTGGGCATTCCAAACATTCCCAATCACATGCTCTATGTCTACTTTCCCATCTTCGACGAGGACCTGCCGGATTTGAACAAGCTGCACGCGCTGGCGAGACTTGGGGCGCGATTGGTGGCCAATGGCGAGAAAGTTCTAGCGCACTGTGGCATGGGTCTCAATCGGTCGGCTCTCGTCGCGGGATTGGTGCTGACCTATCTCGGGATGAAAGGTGAGGATGCCGTGGCGCTTCTGAGAGAAAAACGGCCCGGCGCGTTGTTCAACGAAAACTTCGCCGCCTATCTCGCGGCACTGCCGCCCAACACCAAGGCACCGGGCCCGTCCTAGAACTTGACTTGACCGATTACTAGACAGGAGCCACGACGAGTGGCACCTTCGGCGCCGACAGGAGTCAGCGCCAAGATATGCTATTAGGCTGTCGGATATGAGAGCGACAAGTTGTGGGGCAACTCCGTGGATCCGCGATAGTGGAGGTCCTGCGAAAATGAAGGACGATACGATTTCCATTCGTCAAGCTTTCAAGATCGCTTCGCCTATTTTGAAGAAACGTTTTGGTCTCTTTACGGCAGTTCTCTTGACAATCCTCGGTGCCTGGGTCGCCCTGGAAATCGTGGTGATTGCTGGGCAACGGTTCGGCATTTTGTTATGGGCCGCAGCCCACGTAGCATTCTTAATCTTTGCCGCGGGTCTAGAGGTCGGCTTTCTCCGAATATGCCTTGTCCTATGCGATGGGGGGAAGCCGACATATGCCGATGCCTTTGCGCAGTTAATCCTGGGTCCAAAGCTTCTAGCTGGCCAAATGCTCTATCTGCTGATGATTGTGATTGGCCTGCTCCTCTTGGTAGTCCCGGGAATATACCTTGGAGTTCGTTATGCCCTCTTTGGTTTCTGCCTGGCCACCGGTGAGCCCAACCTTATGCGCAGTTTCCAACGCAGCGCGATTCTGAGCACCGGCTCGAAGGCCTACTTATTGTGGATTCTTGTTTTTCTTCTGGTCCTGAATGCGCTTGGTGCAAGCCTGCTCGGGATCGGCTTGTTCATCACCATTCCCCAGTCGGTCCTGATGATGACAACGATCTACCGACAATTGAGCACGCGCTCACGCGTCGAATCGAGTAGCGTTTCACTTGGATGATAAAAGTGGTTACCGGAAAAGTTTTCAGTACCGACCTAAGATCGCGAGGTATTTTCCTACCGGTGGGGCTAGTTCGTTACACGTCACTTCTTGAGGGCAGCGTAGACTTGACTCACAAAACTATTCCCGTTTTTTTCCGATAAAAAGAGAATGACAAGCAGCTCTGCAAGCAGACCGGCGATTAACAAGTACTCTCCAAATGCGTCGGAAAAATTGGTACTGCTCAAGAAGTAGGTCTAGAGCTTACTCCACGTACGCCACATGGATGGTGCAGGTCGGGGATTTTCTGCGGTACCAAAATCAATTCTTTGGCAACGTAGATTTCGGATTAGTGAATATAGGAGAGAAGGTGACGGTCGAACTGATGTGGGATCAGCCTAACCACCGGTTTGTAGTTCGTCTAGTCCGTCCGTCACAGGGCACAGTGGCACAGCAATTCATGCCATATACGGTGCCCGACACTACCCCGGCCGTCGGCCCGTTTAGGAACATCAGCGCCAACGTGTACCCGGCGAACTGTCTGGGCACTCGCACATCGGCCGACATCGACGTGGCCATCACCAAGGTGATGACAAACTGATCCGGGCGAAGGTCGCTTCGCCTCACCAGTAGCGAAGCTAGGTCCACTCATCGGAAAGGCTCGTACTGGCGCCAGCCACAAGTTTGCAAATCCTTGAAAGCTCCCTTCACCCGTCCGTAACCGGAGTGGCTCGTTGACGTCCGCTTCCGTGGGGGGCACGTCGGAACCGCTGATGTTGCCTCGCCTCTTACGTCATTGCTATTGTTACGCTGACTCAAGGTTCACCCGGCTGCCTAGGCCATGAAGAGGTGCAGTATGAAGCATAAATCGATCGGCTCAGGCATTCGAAGTTTGGAAGTTTGTCAGACTGCGTGAGGACAAAGACGCTCGCAGCGTGGTCAAACAGCAACTCTAGCGTTTCCCCTTCGCCTTCGCTGCCCGGAACTTTGCCCAACGTTCTCTCTGCGAGCGAAAGGGAACTTTCAAGCGGCGGTGTTCTTAGCCAGAACCCATTCAAGTGCATCGTCAAGATTACGGAAGACGCGAATTCCCGATGCACCGAAGTCCTGACGAAGAATCTCATACATTCGGAGTACTCCAAATACAAAGTCAGTATTCGCTAAGATGGCACGGCGAGAATCGGGTGAGAAGATGGACCGTTGGGCTAGCGTGTGTACTTCCTCAGTTTCAATGTCGAGTTTGGCGATGTGGGTCAAGTCCAATAAGTGAGAGAAACTGGGGTCAAAATCGGAGTCTTTGAGGAGTTTCGCTTGATGCTCCAATACGTCAGCCATTGTAAAAACACCGGCGGCCGTGGACATCACGAGTTTTTGTTGCTTATCGATTTTGAAGTAGGCGGGCATTGCGATTTTTCTTGTTCACCGTAGCAACGAGCATTTATGCTTTGATTTCCTGAGTGGGATAAATTGTATCGCACTTGCTTCATTTAGGGTCAGCAACACATGCCTGATAAAACGCGGAATCTCTAACGACGCCGAAAGAATAACCGTTGAGGCGTTCACTTCGGAAACGGTCCAGCCATGAAAGGACCCGGCAACACGTGCTCCCACGATTTCTGGCAGTAGGCACAGCTGATGACGGCTTGTTCTGCGCCGCTGACCTCGCGCTTAATCGCTACCGAGTTCTTCTTCTTGCAGTGGGGACAAGTCAAGTCAACAAGGACGTGTGGTGATACGGGATTGGTGGCCATTCGCGAGCCTTCCCCCAGTCCGCAACATTTCTTGACCTATTGTAGATCCTACCTAATCCCATATTTCGGATTACAGACTGAATCTGATAGTAAGCTACTTATTCGTCATCAAGGAATTACCCGAACCCCGATTAAGGTCTTTTACCGATTGACCGCTCAATGCGTAATGAAGCTATTTGTTAACCTCGAAAGGGAGTGACGCCCCCTCCCTGCCGGGGAGCCAGTGATGAATGGTTCTGCTAACGCCAGAAGACCCAAGAATAGGCTTTTCGATGGCAGGATCGAGAAGCGCCGTCCCACTTCAGTTCCCGTGTACCTCGCATCCCTAGAAAACCCCCGCGCTAGTGAACGAACGCTTACCGAAAATGTCAGCCCCCACGGTGCGTGTGTAATCAGCAAGCGGTCTTGGCGGCCCGGTGAAGGGTCGCTTATTACGGCTTTAGCGGGGGGATTCGCGCAAGTCGCCAGAGTGATTTATTGTTTGCAAAGAGCGGGAAATCGATTTTGCCTGGGCATAGAGTTCCCGGATCGCGCGGTCAAATGGGACGAGCCGTAAGGACCCTTAGAGTGGGTCAAGCAGGGGTAGTTCCTCGTTGCAAGAATCAAGTGTTCACCTGATGGTGCACCTTCAAGAATTGTGTACCGTGTTCTTTGCATATCGGCCCCAGTCAAAAGCAAGCGAAGGGGCTGCGTCGCAAACCACGGGGGTGAAGAAATCGATGAGGATGCTCTTTGACATTTTGAAGAAAGACCGTAGAGGAACATTCCAATGGCTAGAAACTATAAGCGACATCGAGACAGCCAAAGCTCGCGTATTGCAATTATCTTCGGAGTCTCCAGACGAGTTTATCATATTTCGTGAGGTCGATCTTCAAGTCGTGGCCACATCCAGGCAATTCCCAGAGCAGCGATTATCTTTTGCCGATTGACGGCTCTCCGTGGCGGAGCCTGTGATGAACGATGCCCAGCACCGACCCAAAAGGTCCTTTCGATGCCCGAAGTGAGAAACGTCTTCCGGCATCAGTACCCATTTACCTTGCTAGCCTTGTGAGCCCCCAAGCCGGTGAGCGAACGATTACGGAAAATGTTAGCTACCACGGTGCGCGTCTCATCAGCAAATGGTCATGGCGACCCGGTGAAGAGTCGATCATTACCCCATTAACGGGGGAATTGCCGATAGTCGGAAGAGTGATTTATTGTTTGCCAAGGGCGAAAGATTGCTTTTCTGTCGGCATCGAATTCCCGAATCGCCGGGTTAAGTGGGACGAGCATTCCGGTGCCTAACCTAACCTAGTCGAACCTTGCATCGTTTGCCGCATTATGCGCCCAAAGCAGCGAGGGCCAAACAGAGACTTGTGGAACCGTGGTACGTAGTTTTCGGTATTGCATATCCAAGCAGGTACCGCTATATCAGCGTATCGGTGCGTGGATATCCCAGTGTGGACTTCTCTCTCACCGTTCTAAAAACCGTCCGCTTTCAAGGGGTCCCGCTTGGAAGAATTCTTAGTCTGCACAAACCAGAATTGCCGCTTTCTGATTACTCTCAGAGACGGTAGCAAACTGGTGCCCCACTCGGAACTTATTTTCAGCTCATGTCCGGGATTGCAGTCACGAATGCTCAGGCTGTTGCCCCTTTTGCCTTCAATCTCTAAAGGTCGCTTGGCAAGACAAAGTTCCGTGCTGCTCACGTTGCAGCAGACCGCTACAGCCTGAGGCAACGCGAATGAAATTTATCTGTACGTCTTCGGCCTGCCGCCGTCAGGGCCAGATTGAAATCCCCACGAGCTCGAGGGGGGCACAAATTTCGAATCCACGATGCACCTGCGGCTCGGAAATGAAGAGAGTTTATGTCAAGCCAGCGGTTCGGGAACTCTCCAAAGCCGAGGCTACTAGGCGCTTCGGCGATAGCGGCTTTTCATGAAAAATCTAGACGGCTAGTTCACCTCGCTCCCAAGCACAGGAAAACTTACTGAGCATGGACAACAAGAGACTCTATGCCCCACCTCGCTTCTGCACCAGGTACGCTTTTGATGCGCAAGCAGAGATCATTACCTCCGACGCTGAATGGCCCTCAAGCGTAACCAATATCAGCTTTGGGGGCTGCCGTTTACTCACCACTGCTCACCTGCCAGCAGGGGCGACGATTACGGTCAAAATTCGCACACCTACTGATTCCTTCACCGCTACAGCGATAGTCATACATTCTACTGCGAACGATGTGGGCGTTATGTTCGATAAAATCACGCCGGAGTCCCTGTCCGTACTAATGACATGGATTAACGCGGCAAGGTCTGCGGCAGCCGCCTCTTAATGAAGTCATTTCAAGACATACCTGGGATTGTATCCGACCGGACTGGGAGCGGCGCTGGACCGATTGGAAGTCACAACGGAACCCGAGTATTGTGCTCTATCTTCGCGAGGGACACGCCAGAGAATTGCGCTTGATTCATTGAACCCTTCCGGCGACGGCAAAACTCTTTATGGATTTGCGGAACAACAGAATGTAAACTGCTGTCCCCGCTTCTCCTACCTGCACTTCAATCCACGATGCAGGTGTTCCGATGCCAAGCTATAGTTCGTTTATGTGCCCCAATTGTGAAGGCCATTTCCGTGTGATCTGGCCTGAGCCATTACCAAATTACACCGACCCTTGCAGCAAAGTAAAAATGAAATGCCCCGACTGCGGCGAAGTCACTGAACTTTACGCCTATCTCATCGATAGAATCTTGCAGGCTCCTGAGCCTGGCCTACCGAAAATCGAAGTACTGTCTATTTCTCCACGCGACCCGAATCCAGACCCTTACGCCCGTAGCCACTATTGGCAGAGAGTCTGGGCCTGCCGGGAGGCGAGGTACAGGACGACGTGCAGGCCCGTGAAATGACAGAGGAAAGAAAGTTCGCCATCCTGTTCGCTGCAACGATTCTGGCTGCGCGGAGGCTCATCGACATGGACTCGGACAGAGCAAGAAAGTCTTAATCGATGAATCGTGCTGCGCACGTAAGGCTTATTCACTTGGAGACCGCGGCCTCAGTATCCCTTGACACCCTTCTACTTTGGATTCGACTCCGGTCAAGCTCCGCATAAATAGCAGCATTTCGTCCGCTGATGCTCAAGTCAATGAAACTGTTGATTTCGAAGTTCTTGAGGACGTTAAGGTCCACGATGTCGTTGTGATTCCGCTCGGGGGAACGGCTTGGGCAACTGTAACTGAAGCCCAACCTAAGAGAAGAATGGGACGAGCGGGCAAGCTCAACATTAACATTGACAATGTACGTCTTGCTTCCGGCGAAAAAGTGGCTTTGCGGGCGGTCAAAGATGTGAAGGGCGACGGCCATCAGGGCACCACAAACGCAATTTCAAAAGAGATTATCAAGCGACTTCTTAAATTGAGGGGCGTCAATTGATCGCCCCGCACTTGGCGGGCCGCAGCTTCGGTGCTTGCCTTCGAGACGCCTCAATGGAATAATCCGGCCATGATTATTAGTGACCGCCTCCGCGAAATGCGCGAGGCTAAGAAACTCTCCCAAGGTGACGTTGAAAAACGCACCGGTTTACTTCGTTGTTATATTTCCCGGGTTGAGAACGGTCACACGGTTCCTGCTGTCGAGACGCTGGAAAAGCTGGCGCGTGCTTTCGAGGTCCCGCTCTATCAACTTTTCTACGAAGGCGAAGGGCCGCCTAAGCTTCCTGATCTGCTCAAGAGAAAATCGTCACATGAAATCGCATGGGGTAGCTCAGGCAAAGAAGCGCGATATCTGAGCAAGCTTCGCCGCGTATTGGGTAAAACCGATGAGGAACACCGCAAGCTCCTGTTGCACATGGCCCAGAAGATGGCCGCTCGCTAGCTCCTCACAAATGGTAAAGCGCCCAAAGCCTTAAGCCGAGGCTGAGTAGTCCGCTCTCAAATCAGAACACGCAATGGACCCTTCCTTCGAACAGGCACTCACGGAGGTTTGGCGGCAAGCCCTGGTGGAAAACGCTAAGGCCGTCAAGCTAGGCGGAGAAAGTTATCTTGTACATCGGACTCCCAAACGGGGCCTGCGGCAAGTGGATTTTATGTTCGACGGAACAGAGATTCGTGGGTTGGAGCAGAATCCTGAAACGAAATCCCGTTGGGCGCAATTGGCGCGATCAGGCAAAAAAGTTATGCAATTCCTAAATGAAGGTCGCTACGTGGCGAACGTAGTTGATGGGAGAGTGAATTTCTACGGGAGGCAACTGGGGACAAATCGCTGAGCCACAATCTTTAGCTGAATACGTCAGAATTTAGCACTTTAAACCTACAACAGGACTTCAAGCGCTCATTGTTGGAAAGCCGTAAGACATCTTCAGCCCAATCCGAAATGTAGTGTCCCGCCGCCCAGGCATCAGCCTGGATTGGTACGGCCACTTCATACATGGTGACACCATTCATCTCATACACTCGCCGGACTGCACCATCTTCCTTCGTGTTGCGGTTGTATACCAATTCTCTGTGCCGGAACTTTCCGGCTATGGTTTTCGTCACCTTCGCAGCTTGCTCTTAAATTTGTGGGGATGCCACACAATTCGCCACAGCCACACCACGCGTTTAAACGACGCGCTCGGAAACGCGATCTTGCCCGACAGCTGATAGAGAAATTCTTGGCAAGCGAAATTACAAACGACGATTTTGTTAACAACTATCCCTGTCCCGGAGAAGGAGGATCGGGCGGTCGTAGCTATTTACGAACGATTATGGGGTTACTGGGATGATCGGCACACGCACAAGCTCATGGGCAAACACGGGCTCGACCCTGAGGCGAGGGAGCTGTTTGAGCGATGTATTGCTTTTCTCAATTGCGATCTCGCATACGAATGGCCAACCATTGAGTGGTGGAGTTTTTCGCGAGCCATTCTCAGAAAGATTGGCCTTCGAAAGAGAGCTGATGAGAAAGCCGATCGGTACATCAAAGAAATGAGAGGCCTTGGCAAGTGGGAGCTATGGCCATTCATCCGAGAAGAAGATTTAGCCAGAGGGTCTGTCCGTTCCCAGAAAGTCTCCTAGCCGTGGCTTCGATGTCGGTAACGAGCGCAATCAGATCGGAGGGAATGCTGAGGTTGTCCAGGGATTGCCCTTTTGCAAATCAAATCCATCGAGATCACC